>OIPR01000450.1_pt1 | contig 8659 bp, 6 predicted proteins | sample 1607991 | NCBI WGS metagenome assembly OIPR01 (sample SAMN02674699, study PRJEB24791) | human gut metagenome, SKBSTL042 | isolation source: stool | host: Homo sapiens | place: USA | reverse complement strand
CGGTATGAAGCGCCGGGTTGGCATCGCACAGGCACTGCTCAACGACCCGGAAATTCTGATTTTAGATGAACCTACGGCAGGGCTGGACCCCGGAGAACGGGTGCGCTGGAGCAGGGCGCGGAGTATGTGGTGGTCAACCATCCCGTGCCCGGTGTGCCGGAGGAAAAGGCCATCCTTTGCCCGGACAGCTACCACGCCATGATGGTGATGGGCGCAAACTACCGCAGCCAGTACCACCCCAAAATGGTGGGCGTGACCGGCAGTGTGGGCAAGACCACCACCAAGCAGATGACCTACGCAGCTCTGTGCGGCTTTGGCGAGACCATCAAGACCGAGGGCAACCAGAACAATGAGCTGGGAATGCCCCGCACCCTGATGCGGCTGGAAAGCAGCACCGAGTACGCGGTCATCGAGATGGGCATGAGCCACGCCGGCGAGATCGACCGTCTGGCGCGGGCGGCACGCCCGGATGTGGGCATCATTACCTGCATCGGCGTGTCTCATATCGGCAATCTGGGCAGTCAGGAGAACATCTGCAAGGCAAAGCTGGAGATCTGCAACGGTCTGCCGGAGGGTGCGCCGCTGGTGCTGAACTACGACGACCCCTTCCTGCGCAAGGCGGTGCTCCCCGCCCATGTGCGCCCGGTGTGGTTCAGCCTGAGCGATGAGAACGCAGACGTCTGCGCCCTGTCCATCCGGCAGGAGACTGACGGCATGAGCTTTGTGCTGGAAGATCAGGAGCACGGCACCTTTGTGGTGAATATCCCCGCCATGGGACGCCATAATGTGGCAAACGCCTTGGCTGCCTACTGCGCCGCCACCCGTCTGGGATGCGACGCCAAGAGGGTCATCCATGGGCTTTCCAACTTTGAGCAGACCGGACGCCGCCAGAAGGTGGTGGACAGCGAGGGCGTGACCGTCATCGAGGACTGCTACAACGCAAACCCGGACAGCATGAAGGCTGCGCTGGCAATGTTTAAAGATTTCCCCTGCAAGCGCCGCTTTGCCCTGCTGGGCGATATGCTGGAGCTGGGCGATCTGAGCCGCGAAGCACACGAGGAGCTGGGACGCCTTGCCGCCGAGAGCGGACTGTACTGCCTGATCACCTACGGCGAGCAGGCCAAGCGCACCGCCGTGGTGGCTGCTGCCAAGGGGGTAAAGACCCTGCACGCGGACAGCTACCGCGAGGCCGCCGATGCCCTGCTGGATCGGGTGCAGCCCGGCGATGCCATTCTGGTAAAGGCCAGCCACGGCATGGCACTGGAAAAAGTGCTGGATATCTTCTACGCAGAGCATAAAGAAGCGGAAGTATAACTATTTGGCGAAATGGAGTGTCTGATCTATGGAGCGTTTCGCCTTGGCAGCGGCGGTGGTGCTGGGCTTTGCCCTTACGGCAGCTTTGTGCAGCCTGTTTGTGCCGCTGCGGCGGGTGCTGGAACGCCGCGAACAACAACAGCAGCCGGTACAGTCTGAGCAGCCCCGGCCTGCACCTCTGCGCGCCCCGCTGTGGGGCGGGCTGTGTGCGGCGGCGGGCACGGTGGCTGCGGTGGGTGTGGGCTGGCTTGCCGCCTGCGTAGGCCAGCCGGAGCTGCTGGGCAGCGAGGGCCGGTTGATGACGCGGCTGCTCACGGCGTTGGCCGGAAGCCTTGCCTTTGGGGCAGTGGGTCTTGCAGAAGATGTTGCCCGGATGCGCAGCCCGGCGGCGCTGGGCCTGCGGCGGGACGTGCGGCTTTTGCTGGAAGCACTGGCTGCGGCCTTTGTCCTTTTGCTGCTGCGGGCAGCGGGCTGTCTGCCCCGGGGGCTGGGTGTGCCCGGGGCGGGGTATGTGCTGCTGGGCAGTGCCGTACCTTTTTTGTGGGCGGTGCTCATGGTGGCACTGGCCGAGTGTGTCCGCGTAGCCGAGCGGGACGAGGGTACGGTGTGCGGTGCGGCCTTTGTGGCCATGCTGGCGTTGATGATGGTAGAAGCCGGTCTGGGCGTTTCCGGGCTGGCGGTGCTGCCCGCCGCGCTTGCCGGGGCACTGGTGGCACTGGGGCTGTGGGCGTTCCCTCCGGCAAGGCTGGGGGTGGGCTGCTGCGGCAGTCTGCTGGCAGCGGGTGCCATCGGCTGCATCCCGCTCAGTCTGGACATGACCAGCCTGACTGTGCCGCTGGCGCTGCCCTTCTGGGCGGCGGGCGGTCTTTTGGCAGCGCAGCTGCTGCGTGCAAAGCGCACCGGCAAGCCCTTGCGTTGCTGGGTAAAAAAGCATAAAATGAGCCCGGAGACGGTGTTCCTGTGCAGCTTTGCGCTGAGCGCTGTCGGCTATGTGCTGGCGCTGGCGCTGCTGCGCTGGTGCTGACCGGGCACAGAGAGGGAAGGGAGCGCAGATGGCGACTATCCGCAAAAAACACAGAGCGCCGGTGTCGGTGTTCCAGCGAGACCCGGGCCCGTGGTCCCGGCTGCTGATCGACTGGCTGGCTACGCTGGCTGTTATTATGATCTTTGGGCTGGTGATGCTGTTCAGCGCCAGCTACACCACCGGTTACCTGCGCATGGGCGACAGCTTCCACTACATCAAGCAGCAGGCGCTGTGTATGATGCTCGGGCTGGGCTGTATGTTCCTGATGAGTTATATGGATCATCGCTTTTTGCGCAAGATGGTGGTGCCGGGCTACATCATCGTGCTGGCCATGCTGGCCGTCACCCTGACCATGGCACCCCTGAACGGCTGCCGCCGCTGGATCCGCTTCGGCGGGCTTACGCTGCAATCCTCGGAGGTAGCAAAGTTTGAGATGATCCTGTTCAGTTCCCATCTTGCGGCCAAAGCGCCGCAGGTGGAGCGGCTGGACCCGGAGCGCCGCATCCTGCTTACCCCCCGGGAGTGGCTGCGGGTGCGGGTGTGGAAGCAGCTGGTGGTGCCGGTGCTGCCCCTTATACCGGTGGTCATCCTGCTGGCGCTGGAGCCGCATATGTCCGGCATCGTGCTGACGGTGGCGGTGGTGGGCACCATCCTGCTGCTGTCCGGCAGCGGCGGTGTGTTGACATGGGCGGGTGCCGTTACGGCGGGTGCCCTGCTGGAAACGCTGCTCTCCCATGTGGACTCCATCCCTTACCTGCAAAAGCGTCTGGACGGATGGACACAGGATCTGAGCAAGATGACCGACCAGACCGTGCAGAGCCTTTACGCCATCGGCTCCGGCGGGCTGAAAGGGCTGGGGCTGGGCAACAGTGTGGAAAAGCAGCTCTGGCTACCGGAAAGCACCAACGATTTCATCTTCAGCGTGGTGTGCGAGGAGCTGGGCTTCATCGGCGCAGTGCTCATCATCGTGCTGTTCGTGCTGTTTATCGTGCAGGGGCTGCTCATCGCCTATAAGGCGGAGAACCTGTACTGCACCATGGTGGGCATCGGCATTATGGCACAGATCGCGTGGCAGGTGTTCTGCAACATCGCCGTGGTCACCAACACCCTGCCCAACACCGGCATCAGCCTGCCCTTCTTCTCCTCCGGCGGCACAAGCCTGATTTTGCTGCTGGCAGAGATGGGCGTAATGGTGAACATAGGCCGCAACGGCGAGCGGGTGGCGCAGCAGCGGGAGCAGATGCGTGCCCAGCGGGAAGCAGCCCGCGCCGAGCGGGAAGCGGAACTTGCCCGCAAGACCATTGATCTGGCTTCTGCCCGCGCAGCTCGCACAGAACAGTAAAACAAACCGCAAGCCCGCCCGGCCGCAGGCCGGGCGTTTATAAGGAGGAATCACCATGCGTGTTCTCATCGCAGCCGGCGGCACTGCCGGACATATCAATCCCGCACTGGCCATTGCCGGTGCTTTGAAAAAGGCCGACCCTACCGCCGAGATCCACTTTGCAGGCCGTAAGGAGGGCATGGAGTACCGTCTGGTCACACAGGCGGGCTACCCCTTCCACCACATCGAGATCACCGGCTTCCAGCGCAAGCTCAGCCTGAACAACATCAAGCGCAACATCATCACTCTGTGGAATCTGGCGCTCTCCGGCCCCAAGGCCAAGGCCATGATGAAGGAGGTAAAGCCGGATCTCGTCATCGGCTGCGGCGGCTATGTGTCCGGGCCGGTGGTGCGCTGCGCCGCCAAAATGGGCATCCACACCGCCCTGCACGAGCAGAACGCCTTCCCCGGTGTGACCAACAAGCTGCTGGCCCCGGATGTGGATATCGTGTTTGCCGCCGTGCCCGCCGCTGTGGAAAAGCTGGGCGCACCGGACAAGACCCTTGTGGTGGGCAACCCCGTGCGGCCGGAGGTGTTTGTACAGGCCGCGAACCGCGAAGCCATCCGCGCACAGCTGGGCGCGGGCGACCGCACCGTCATCCTGTCCTTCGGCGGCAGCTTGGGTGCACGCCGGGTCAACGAGGTGGTGGCAGACCTCTGCGCTTGGGAGCAGCACGAGCACAAGCCGGTGCTGCACCTGCACGCCACCGGCCAGTACGGTGTGCAGCTGTTCAAGGATCTGGAAAAGGAAAAGAACTTCGCGGAGGGCGACGGCCTTGTGGTGAAGGAATACATCAACAATATGCCGGAACTGCTGGCTGCGGCAGATCTCGTCATCAGCCGCGCCGGTGCGCTGACGCTGGCAGAGCTGGAAGCCGTGGGACGCGCCGCTGTGCTGATCCCCAGCCCCAATGTGGCGGAGAACCACCAGTACTACAACGCCATGGAGCTGCAAAAGGCCGGGGCAGCTGTGGTCATTGAAGAAAAAGACCTGACCGGCGAAAAGCTGGTGCAGACTGTTTCTACTATGCTGGCACAGCCCGGCAAGCTGGCCGAAATGGGCAAAAACGCCCGCAGCCTGTCGGTGGATGACAGTCTGGACCGCATCACTGCGGCGCTGCTCAAGCTGGTAAAGACCCCGTGATGCAGACCCGGAATAAACAAGAAGGAAGGTGCGAATGATGCAGCAGAACCGTGACCGCAACGGCAGACCCCGGAACACCAGACCCTATGACCTGAACCGGGATGTGGCGCGCACCTCTGCGCCTTCGCAGGATCATACGCCCCGGAGCACCGGCAGCAGCCGCTACGGCTACAACGGCGAGCCGCTCAGCCGCCCGCCCTCCCGCAGCGCCAACGGCAGTGTGCGCTCCTCCCGGGCGGATAACAGCATCCAGTTCCCAACCCAGCCCCAGTCCCAGACCCGCCGTCCGGCGCAAGGGCAGGGGAGCAATACCACCCAGTACCCTGCCGGCAGCCGCCCGGCGGGCAGCAGACCCAAAAACGCGAAGTCCGGCGGCAAACAGCGCCGCCCGGCAAACAATGCCCGCAGCGGGCAGAACAACCGGAACAACCAGAACCACCCGAACGCGCAAAACCACCCGAACCGGCAGCAACCGGCAGGCAGCCAGAGCCAGCGCCTGCGCCCGGCGCAAAGCGCCCCGCAGCAAAGCCCTGCCCGGCGGGAAATGCGCAAAAAGCGCAAGGTGACCCGCGCTACCCTGCGCCGCCGCCGGATGCTGCGCCGCCTGACCGCCTTTGCCATGCTGCTGTGCGTCATTGGCGCAGGCATCTACCTGACCATGACCATGCTGTTCCGCATCAATTCCATTCAGGTGCAGACCCCGGACGGCAAGCAGGTGACCGAGATCGCGGGCTATTCCGCAGACAGCATTTTGCAGCGGATGGGCGTGCAGCTGGAAGAGAACATTTTCAGCTTTGAGCCCGGCGAAAAGGCCGCTGTGCTGGAGCAGAATTTCCCGCTGCTGGGCTCCATCAAGGTGATCCGGGATTACCCCAACACCGTGGTGGTGCAGGTGACCGAAGCCGTGCCCGCCTACGCGGTGCAAAACGGCAATAAATGGCTTGTGATCTCGGACAAATGGAAGATCCTGTCCGAGGAAAGCACCCAGCCCGAGGGGCTTTGCACCCTGTACGGCGGTAAGCTGCAGGATACCGCCCCGGGACAGGTGTTCTGCCTTGTGGAGGATGCGGACGCAGCAAGCGCTTCCGGGTCGGAAGCAGCCGGGAGCGAAAGCACGGCGGACACCGAGACCGCCCGCATGGAAGCGCTGCGCACTCTGGTGAGCAAGCTGGAGGAATACGGCCTGTCGCAGGATGTGACACGGCTGGAAGTGGCAGACACCGAACAAATCGCATTTTTGTATCAGGACCGTATCAGCGTGCTGCTGGGTACGCTGAACGATCTGGATTATAAGCTGGACCGCGCCCGCTATGTGCTGACCAACGCCGATGGCAAGGGCTGCGGCCCCACCGATACCGGGCGGCTGGATTTCAGCCATACCAGCGCCAGCAGCACCCGCAAGATCTATTTTGCACAGGGCGAGCCTACTCTGCCCTCCGGCTATGTGGTGCCGCCCAAGGCCGAGGAACCCGCCCCGGCAGAGGACGCCGCCGACAGCACGGACAGCACGGACAGCACGGAAAGCGCAGATGCTGCCGACACTACCGAACCGGCAGCTGACGCGGACACCGAGCAGCTGCCCCTGACCCACCCTGACCGCATGACGGCCAACGAAGAAGAAAACCCCATGTAAAGAAGCTTTTTGGAGGAGACTGTATGAAGCTGGAACAACTGATGGAAGGCGTGCCCTTTACCCTTGTGCAGGGCAGTCTGGATACTGAGATCGCAGATATCATCTACGACAGCCGCAAGGCTGCCCCGGGGCTTTTGTTCGTGTGCATCGTGGGCACCCAGCGGGACAGCCACGCGTTTGCCGCCGACTGCGCCGCCAAGGGGGTCAGCGCGCTGGTCATCCAGCACGACATCGACCTTTCTGCCATGCCCGGGGTGACCGTGGTCAAGGTGGAGAGCAGCCGCTATGCCATGGCACTGATGAGCGCCAACCTCTTTGGAAACCCTGCCCGCCAGATGACCATGATCGGCGTCACCGGCACCAAGGGCAAGACCACCACCACCCACATGATCAAAAGCGTGCTGGAGGCCGCAGGCCGCAAGGTAGGCATGATCGGCACCAACGGCATCTACTATATGGGACGCCACAAGGACACCGCCAACACCACCCCGGAAAGCTACGAGCTGCAAAAGACCTTCCGGGAGTTTCTGGATGCCGGCTGCGACACCGCACTGATGGAAGTGTCCAGTCAGGGTCTGATGATGGACCGTGTGGCGGGCGTGCACTACGATGTGGGCGTGTTCACCAACCTTTCGCCGGATCATATCGGCCCCGGCGAGCACAAGACCTTTGAGGAGTACCGCAGCTGGAAGGGACAGCTGTTCAAGCGCTGCGATGTGGGCGTGGTGAACATCGACGACGAGAACACCGCCGCCCTGCTGGAGGGTCATACCTGCAAATTGGTCACCTATGGCCGCGATGAAAAGGCCGACTACCGCGAGACCGGATACGAGCTGCTGCGCACCCACGATTTTCTGGGCGTTGCCTTCCACGTTACCGGCAAGGACGAGATGGACGTCAAGGTGAATATGCCCGGCGAGTTCAGCGTGTACAACGCGTTGGCAGCGCTGGCCGTGGGCAAGGTGCTGGGTCTGCCGGATACCGCCATCCACGACGGTCTGGGCAAGTGCGTGGTGAAGGGCCGTGTGGAGCTGGTGCCCATCAGCAAAAAGTTCACCATCCTGCTGGACTACGCCCACAACGAGGTCTCCACCGAGAGCCTGCTCACCACCCTGCGCGCCTACAAGCCCCACCGTCTGGTGGTGGTGTTCGGCTGCGGCGGCAACCGCTCCAAGCTGCGCCGCTACGGCATGGGCGAGATCTGCGCCAAGATGGCCGATTTCTCCATCCTCACCGAGGACAACAACCGCTTTGAAAAGGTGGAGGACATCATCGCGGATATCCGCGAGGGCATGAACAAGGGCAACCCGGACGCAAAGTTCGTGGAGATCCCCGACCGTCTGGATGCGCTGCACTACGCAGTGGATCACGCGCAGGAGGGCGACCTGATCGCCGTCATCGGCAAGGGCCACGAGACCTACCGTGACCGCGAGGGTGTCAAGACCCCGTTCCTGGAGCGGGAGCTGCTGGAAGAGTATGCACAGCAGATCGGGCTGGAATAACAGATAAAAAATAACGCCGTGTCGAATGTTCGGACACGGCGTTATTTTTTGCGGTAATTATGCTTTCAGCTGCGGAGCCTTGTTCTCCGGCAGGAGATTGGTCATGCTCTTCAGGCTGATGCCGATGGTGGAGAGATTATGCAGCATGGCAGAGGAGGCCGGCTGCAGGATGCCCAGAGCACCCAGCGCGATGAGGGCCGAGTTGAAGGTGAGCACGAAGCGGTAGTTTGCGTGCACGCGCTTTTGCAGAGAGTTGGCGATGGCCTTGAGGGCCACCAGCTCTTCCAGACTGTCGGCCTTGATGGTCACGTCCGCGATCTCGCGGGCAATGGCAGCGCCCGAATGGATGGCAATGCCGATGTCGGCGGCGGAGAGGGCAGGGGAGTCGTTGATGCCGTCGCCGATCATGACGACGGTGTGGCCCTCAGCCTTGGCTTTCTGGACAAAGGAAGCCTTATCCTCGGGCAGCACCTCGGCAAAGTACTGGTTCACGCCCACCTGTTTGGCGATGGCAGCGGCGGTGCGGTCGCTGTCGCCGGTCATCATCACGGTGTTGGAGATGCCCAGTTTGCGCAGCTGGCGCAGCACATGGGCGGCCTCGGGGCGGAGCGGGTCAGCGATGCAGATAACGCCCACCAGCTGGCCGGAAGCAGCCATGTAG
>OIPR01000441.1_pt1 | contig 8762 bp, 7 predicted proteins | sample 1607991 | NCBI WGS metagenome assembly OIPR01 (sample SAMN02674699, study PRJEB24791) | human gut metagenome, SKBSTL042 | isolation source: stool | host: Homo sapiens | place: USA | reverse complement strand
CACAAACCGTTTCAAGTGCAGTTTTCACCCATTACACCAGGCTACAGCCTCTTTGAATTGCTCCCATGTAATATCTTTGCAAAAACGGCGATCCGGTACATACAGGGATTGCCGGAGGCGAGATTGCTAAAATCTGTGGTCGTGCCGTTTTGGAAAGGCAGGGCATAACTACCCGCAGAGCATGACCTTTACACAGAACAGGCCGTCCTGATAGGTAACCGTACTCACCCCGCCGGATTTTTCTGCGATGTGACGGATGGACTGAAGTCCGACGCCGTCTCCTTTTCGCTTGGAGGACTGGAATACGCCACCTTTTTCGCGGATGACTCCGTCATAGGTGTTTTCAACCTGAATCAGTGCCAGACTGTTGCCATGCAGATAGGCTGTCAGTTTGATCCTGCGTCGGGCAGGCGCGGTGCGCAGGCTGGCTTCCAGCGCATTCTCCAGCAGATTAGAGAGAACCAGACACAGATCGATCTCGTCTACAGGAAGACATTCCGGCAGATCGAGCTGCACGGAAAATGGGATCTGCTCCCGCTTCGCAAGTGCGCAGTAATACCCGACCACGCCGTCTGCCGCCCGGTTTTCGCAGAAATGCATTTCAAGACTTGGAATTCTGGAAACCGCACCGGAGAGATAGGCTTTGATCTTTTCAAGATTCCCTTCTTCTGCAAGGGCAGCGAGCTGACATAGCTGGTGGCGCAGATCGTGCCGCGCCTGCCGGGCTTCCTCAATGGCAGCTTTCAGGCTTTCGTAGCGCTGCTGCTGCATGGAAAGCAGCTGGTTCTCCTGCTGCAATCTCACATTCCGGTTAATGCTGATCGCCATCAGAAGGAAGATTGCGTTGAAGAAAAGCATCAAAAACAAAAGTGTGATACTGATCACAAAATAGCCCTGCAAAACACGCCCGGTATAGAGCGTGTCCGCATACTTGGGGATCATAAACAGATTCAGCGCAATGAACACCAGCGGCAGCACCCAGAACGCATACCATGTCTGCGCAAAGTTATCATCCTCCACCATCATGCGCACTGCGTGGGTGGCGGGATAATACGCTGCGGCAGTGATCAGCCAGCAGACCGCATTATAAAAAATGCAGGCAGCAAAACAGAACCACGGCTTATCCGGCGGCAGCTGCTGCCGCAGTGTGATCGCCGTACCAACGGCGCGGGACAAGCTATTCAGGCACGCAAATACCGCGCAGACCGCCAGCGCGATGGTCCCGGATTTCCAGAGAGAGAGCCGCAGCGTTTTGAGATACAGGAAAATTGTCACAATCGTTATGAGCAGCAAGGGAAACGCGGTCGAGAGACCGAAATGATAGCAAAACAGCCCGCCGCCAAGGCAAAGCCCGAACAGCAGCGGCACCTCCCATACCGCAAGCTTTGCGGAAGACTGCTTCAGATAGGAGCGCACCGGAAAATACGCGAGCAGCAGGCCGGGAAACACAACGGTAAGCTCCAGGAGCGGGCGCAGAATGTCCTTCAACCCACACGCCCCCTTTGCAGCAGAAATTCCATAAACGCCTGCCGGGCTGCTTTCAAAAGCTCCTGACTGACATAGACACGGCTGCCGTCCGTCATGCAGAAGGCGGCATCCTGAAAATCGGCAGCATTCTCCATATTAATGATCGCGCCGCGGCCGCAGACGAAAAAGCGCGGGTCTTTTTTGAGCGGCTCTGTGAATGCCTTGAAGCTTTGGCGTGTGGCAAGCGTTTTGCCGGCAGTGGTGCGGATGTTGATCATGTGGGCGAAATGCTCGGCAGATATGATGTCCCGATAGCGCAAACGGATGTCGCTGCCATCCACCTTCACCGTCAGGATCGGCTCCGGGCGCGGGAGCTTTGAGAGCATTTCATCCAGCAGACCGGAAAGCTCGGTTTCGGAAAATGGCTTGACCAGATAGTGAAATGCCCGCACCTGAAAGCCCTCAAGCGCATGGTCTGTCGAGGTGGTGGTAAAAACCAGAAGGCAGTCTGCATCGGTTTTCCGAAGTTCCCTTGCCGCATCCATGCCGCTTAAACCATTCATGTAAATATCCAGAAATGCGGCGGTAAAGCGCCGCTCTTTTTCTGCCGCCAGAAAAGCTTCGCCGCTGTCAAATTCTAAAAGCTCTGCTTCTGTGCCGCGCTGGCGCAGCTGCCGCGCTAAGCGCTCCTTCAGCAGCGTGCGCTCGGTATCAAGGTCGTCAACGATCGCAAATCTCATGCTGTACCAAGAAGCCATTGTTATAGCTTCCAACCTCCTTTATAAACTCTTTCATCCTGATTATAGCACAGTTGCACGGTTCTGTCGCAGCAGAAAACGGGATTTCGTGACGGAAACAGTGCTTTCGTGCCAGATACCTTGAAAAGACCGCGCCTGTCCGTATACTGGAGACAGAAGCCCCCAATAAGGGAAGAAGAGAAAGGAGGAAAGCTGTGTACCGAATCGCCGTGCTGACAAACAGCAGGGCGCAGGAAGCTTTTCTGACAGAGCAGATCTTGCAGTTCTGCGCCGAGCATTGTTTGTTTCCCCAAATGGACTGTTACCACGATCAGGAAAGTTTTTTTGAAACCGCACGCAGCGAGCCGCTGACAAACGCCGTGATCGCCCTGCCGGGTGTCGACGGCTTGAATGCAGTAGAGCATCTGCGCGCGCTTTGTCCCCAAACACGTGTTATCTGGTGCAGCGATCTGGATTTTTCGCTCCATGCCTTCCGGCTGCGTGCAGACTATTTTCTGCTGGAGCCGGTGACCGAAGCCGCCTTGCGGCAGGGTTTTTGCATCTGGCTGGATCAAAAAAAATCCGGCAGAGCAGCGCCGACCTGACCGCAACGAACACAACAAGGAGAACGACTTATGAAAAAGAGAAAGATCATCCACTCTGCGTTGAGCTTGTCGCTGACCGCAGCATTGTGCCTTTCCATGGCCGCCTGCGGCGGTACACAGACGCCCGCAGACAGTGTCGCCGCTTCTCAGCCCTCTGCACCGTCCGCCGTGGTGCAGCCCTCTGCTGCGGAGACGACCTCTGCGGCACTGCCTGTGAAGGCCTTGAACCCCAAGCAGGTGGAGGAAAACCCCTACATGGCCAAGAGCGATGCAAACATTCATCACGACGGCTATAACACCGACTCGACGGATGAGATCCTGCCGCTGGGCATTTATCCCGAGATCAACGTTTCCTACGAGACAACGAATGCAAATGCTTCTCCCGCCATCTATTTTGACAGCTACGGCCATGCTGTTGTGCCGCTGCTAGGCGGCATTGCCATCCGCGACTTGAACGCCGAGGAGACAAAGACGCTCGGCTATTTCTCCCCCAAACAGCATGACGGCGGCGGTTACGTTATCCAGAGCTCCTATACCTTCATGGACGCGTCCAACCGCATCGTCTGCCCCACGAGCAACAACCATGTGCTGATGCTCCGCGCAACGGATGAAAACGGCAATGTTCTGCCGGAATTTGAAAAGGTGCTGGACATTGATATCAAGGCGGCTGCCGAGGCTGCACTTGGAAAAGAACTGACGCAGAATCTTCTGTCCGTGGTCTTTGACTATGACGGAAACCTCTGGTTTGCAACGGGCGGCTTCCGCATTTACCCGCAGCGCCAGCAGCAGGGCGTCATCGGCTATATTGCCCGTTCTGCCATTGATGCCATCCTGAACGGTGAGCAGGCAGACCTTTCAAAGGCTGTCTTTGTCCACGAGCTGACCCCCGGCGAGGGTGCAGAGAACGGCATCGCCGCCTCCAAGGACGGTGCGGTGGTCCTGACCAACCAGAACTGCTATCTTCTGCGTGCAGAAGAAGGCGTAGACGTTGTGTGGTGCACGCCCTATGAGAGCGCGGGTGCAAAGGTGAGCGGCGAAGGCGATAAGACCACCGGCGGCGGTCTTGCATGGGGCGGCGGCTGCTCTCCCACACTGACACCGAACCTTGTGCTGTTCACCGACAATCAGGATATCGTAAACCTTTTTGCGCTCGATATGAAGACCGGCGAGGTCGTGGCAAGCGCCCCGGTGCTGGATGACCTGCCCGAGGGCTATCAGGTGGCCGTTGATAACTCTGCCATCGTCTATGATGACGGCAATGGAACCGTCAGCACCATCGTCTGCAACTGGTTTGGCGCGGGCAATGCAGGTCTGGCGGACCCCAACAACGACTCCTCCATCCAGAGCTACGCCAATATTTACGACCAGAACTGGCTCATGAAGGGCAACGTCATGATCGCCCCGGGCATCGAGCGCGTGGACACCGTAAAGACCGCAAACGGCTACGAGATGAAGAGCATCTGGAGCCGGAACGACCTGAGCGACACTTCCATCCTGAAGCTTTCCACCGCAACGGGCTATATCTACGGCTATGTGCAGGATGTGACCACCGGGATGTGGCAGTACATCATTCTGGATTTTGAAACTGGCGAGACTGTTTTCACGATGGATGTTTCCAACAAGTACGGCTATAACAACATGGCCATTGGAATGTATGCCGGCAACAGCGGCAATGCGCTCTACTGCCCGACAGGCTATCTGGAACTGCTTCGTTTGCAGGACCGTTTCGTTTATCTGCCCGAAATGCCCTACCGCAAGGTCGATCTTGATCAGGCAGCAAGAAATGTCCTCTCGCAGGAACAGTTTGCGCAGGACGGCGGCGAAGGCACCGTTGCAAGCTGGCGCAACACTGTGACCGTCCGCAACGTACATCCCAACACCACGGTAGCTTTCCGCATGAATAACCTGTCCGGCAGCACCTCCGGTCTGACCCTCTACGCCTATGGCGTGGATGGCAGGCTGGCAAAGGTCGATTCTGCACTGTGGTCGATCACAGACGAGGACGGCAATGCTGTGACGGAGCTTACCGCCGGTACGCTTTATGAGCTGCGTGTGACTGTTGCCGACGGCGGCGCTCTTGACCTGAGCGCGACGGAAAAGGAGATCAAACTCTCCGTTGTGCTTGGAAAATAAATCCGCTTTGGGCGGCTGAAAAGCATTACACAAACCCCGGAACCTTTTTCGGAGCCGTTATGGCTCAAAAAGGGCTCCGGGGTCCTGTTTTTGCGCGGGAGTGTCTCGTTAAAGAATCTGCTAGCGGAAAAAAACTTGTATCTTTGATACGGCAGTGGGCGTGATCGTGGCGCTGTTGGTCAATTATTTCCTGCCGCGGGAGCGGGTGGTGGCCTGCTGGGAAAAGGTCAAGGGACTCTTCCGCCCGCTCGAGCACTCCTGATGGAACACCCCGCGCTGCGGCGGTGTTTTTACAAAATAGCAAAAGGCTGCTGTACAGTGAGATCCTGTGCGGCAGCCTTTTTTCAGGTCTGCTTCCGGTCTGTTACAGCAGTTTACTTTTGGCAGGAGAAATGCTATGATACATCTTAGAAAAAAGCAAGGAGGAACTACGATGGGCATCGCGGGAAATGAATGGGGTTTTCAGGTGGGCAAGCTGCCCAAAGGTGCGCTGGATAAGATCAGCGATGTGCCGGGCGTGACGGTGGGGCACTGCACGCTGGCAGACGGTGTGGTGCAGACCGGCGTAACGGCGCTGCTGCCGCACCCGGGAGATATTTTCCACGAAAAGGTGCTGGCGGCCAGCCATGTTATCAACGGCTTTGGCAAGACCACCGGCCTTGTGCAGATCGACGAGCTTGGCACGCTGGAAACGCCTATTCTGTTTACCAACACCCTCAGTGTGGGCACGGCGCAGACGGCACTGGTGAAGTATATGCTGGAAAAGAACCCCGATATCTGCGAGACCACCGGCAGCGTGAACCCGGTGGTCTGCGAGTGCAACGACTGCGGCCTGAACGACATCCGGGGACTTCATGTCACCGAACAGCACGTCTTTGCTGCGCTGGCGGACTGCAAGGCAGACTTTGCCGAGGGCGCCGTAGGCGCAGGGCGGGGAATGCGCTGTCATGGGCTCAAGGGCGGCATCGGCTCTGCCTCCCGGGTGGTGGAGCTGGACTGCAAGCAGTACACCATCGGTGCACTGGTGCTCTCCAACCACGCGCTGTTTGACGACCTCATCGTGGCGGGCAAGCCCATCCATACGCTGCTGGACGACAGCATTCCGCCCCACGAGGACAAGGGCTCCATCATCACGGTGCTGGCTACGGATATCCCCCTGAGCGAGCGGCAGCTGCGGCGGCTGTGCCGCCGGGCGCTGGTGGGGCTTTCCCGCACCGGCTCCTACTGCGGCAACGGCAGCGGCGAGATCGTTATCGCCTTTACCACTGCCAACCGGGTGCCGCACTATTCGGACAAGGCGCTGCTGCCCATGACCATGCTGCACGATGATGCCATCAACCCCTTGTTCCGGGCGGTGGCAGAGTGCGTGGAGGAAAGCGTTCTCAGCAGTCTGCTCCATGCCGAGACCGTCACCGGCAGCCATGGCAGGACCTTCCGCAGTCTGACGGAGCTGCTGAGACGGGACGTCTGACGCACCGAAATAAAAAAGCTGCTGTCCCAGCAAAAATGCCCCGGATGCCTTGACAGATGCAGCCGCAGGGCGTATTATTTGGGCGGGAAGGCCGCTGGATGGCGGCTTTTCTCAGAAACGAAAGTTAGCTAATTCTAACTATTGCTTCTGCCCTGCACAGGGGATGTGAAGGAAAAACGATGATCGTCATAAGAAACTGAAAGAAGGTACAAAAATGTTCCAGACAACCGTAGAAGTGGACGGCATGGCCTGTTCCATGTGCGAAGCGCATATCAATGACACGATCCGCAGTGAGTTCCCGGTGGAAAAGGTCTCGTCCTCGCATTCTAAGGGCAGGACCGTGATCCTTTCCAAGGAGCCGCTGGACGAAAAGGCACTCCGCGCTGCCATTGAGGGCACCGGATACCAGGTGGGCGAGATCTGCCGTGAGCCCTACGAAAAGAAGGGATTGTTCTCCTTCTTAAAAAAGTGATAGTTTACGCCTGCACCCCTGCGGGGCAAAAGCAACGGTCTGGCTGCCGGTAAAATAAAAATGCAAAGGGAGCTGCTGCACATTATCTGGTGCGGCAGCTTCCTTTTTGTGCGGAGCGCCTATCCCTGACTTTCCTACAAATAAAATAGGAAAATATGAATTTTCTATTGACAATTGCCCGGAAGGGGAGTATACTCCCTTCAAACAATAAAACATACATAACGTGTGGGTTTGTGGAAATAGGAGAGAGTTATGAACAGACGAATGTGTTGTCAGACGAAAACGAAGTAAACCAACAAACAAAAGAAAGGGTAACGTTTTATGTCTGCCGAAATTTTGGATCTGGGCGCGCTGGCGCTCACCGCAGTATTTTTTGCATTGCTGTATTATCTGCACAAGAAAAAGCACGTTGATTTTGGTGTGCGCACCATCCTTGCCGTGGGTCTTGGCCTGATCGTGGGTCTTGCATTCAAGGGACACCACACTTACGTAGCAGCCGTAGGTACTATTTACGCCCATGTGGTCTCCGCTGTGGTCATTCCGCTGCTGATCTTCAGCATCATTTCCAGCATCACCAATCTGGGCAATTCCGTCCGCCTGAAGCAGATCGGTCTCAAGACCGTGTTCTTTCTGGTGCTGAACACCTTCATTGCCAGCCTGATCACCCTGATCGCCGGTGTGGCTACTAACATTGGCAGCGGGGTGCAGTATGAACTGGCCACCGATTACACCGCCAAGGAAGTGCCCACCTTTGTGGATACGGTCATCAGCCTGTTCCCGCAGAATCTGGCTGCGCACTGGTCCAACGGCGAGGTGGTGCCCATTGTGGTGTTCTGCATTCTGGTGGCTGTCAGCTATAACAAGATCGCAGCCAAGAAGCCCGAAGAGGTGGCACCCTTTAAAAAGTTCATTGACGCCGGCGACCTTGTGATGGGCCGCGTGGTCAGCTATGTGATCTCCTTTACCCCGTATGCAGTCCTTTCCCTGATCGCCCGTGCAGTCAGCCGTTCTTCTCCTGCGGATCTTATTCCGCTGCTCAGCGTTCTGGTGCTGGCGTATGTGCTGTGCGGCATTCAGGTCTTTGTTGTGGAAAGCGCCCTGATCAAGTTTGTGGGCAAGCTGAGCCCCGTCTGCTTCTTCAAGGGCATCTGGCCCGCGGCTACCGTTGCCTTTACCTCCCAGAGCAGTGTGGGTACTATCCCGGTCACGGTCAACCAGCTGACCCGTAAGCTGGGTGTGAATGAGGACGTTGCCGCCTTTGGCGCAAGTCTGGGTGCAAACCTTGGTATGCCGGGCTGCGCGGGCATCTGGCCCACCCTGCTGGCGGTCTTCACCATCCATCTGCTGGGCATTGAATACACCCCGGTGCAGTACGCTTTCCTTGTCGTGCTGGCTGTGGTCGTCTCCATCGGCACCGTCGGTGTGCCCGGCACGGCCACCATCACCGCCACGGCCCTCTTTGCCGCCGCCGGTCTGCCGGTGGAAGCCATCATCCTGCTTTCTCCCATCTCCAGCATCGTGGATATGGCGCGTACCGCTACGAACGTTGTGGGTGCGGCTACCGCCACCACCCTTGTGGCCGCTACCGAGGAGCAGCTGGACACTGCCGTTTACAATGGCACGGTGGAGACGCTCGCGGCAGAAGCCTGAGAGTGACATTAAAAAACTGTTCGCCACAAAAATACAATTTAAAAAGAGAAATCAAGAAAAGCACTGGTTTGCACATGAAAAAGCGAATCGGTGCTTTTTCTTAATAAAAGAAAGAAATAAGATGAAAATATACATCCAGAATTGAATTAAAAAAGATTTTCAATTGAAACGCTCTTTAAATGAAATGTGCTCAAGAGTGAAAATTATACAAAAACCAAAGATCGGAA
>OIPR01000419.1_pt1 | contig 9072 bp, 6 predicted proteins | sample 1607991 | NCBI WGS metagenome assembly OIPR01 (sample SAMN02674699, study PRJEB24791) | human gut metagenome, SKBSTL042 | isolation source: stool | host: Homo sapiens | place: USA | reverse complement strand
CCGATATTGTGATTTACAAGGATGCATCAGAAGCGGGTGTTACTAATGAGCATATCGTTATCAATCACCTGCAATTGAATGAGCTCGACTTCATTAATAAAGTGCCTGTTAACGTCAATATCTTTGTCCCTTTGAATGAAAACGGCATGCCCCGACGTCAGCGCATGAAGGAACTTAGGCGTAAGGTAAGGAAATCGCTTGATTCAATCAATAGCAATGACGGTACATGTAAAGAAGTGACAGTTCTCTGGAGTGTTCCAATGCCGGACTTGAAAGAGGGCTTTGCTTGTACAAATATTAGATTAGAAATTTTAATAGATCAATAATTATGACAGGAGAAGTAAGACCTATCGCTATGGGCGTAGGTAAAATTAAATTCGGAACAGTCGGTGACGGTGTTCCTGGGGCGGACCTCAAAGAATTCCCTCTTCCGACAAAAGGAAGTGTTGCATTCAACTTTGCAGACCCAAAGGAGATAAAGGTTGAAACGGAAGGGAGCGATGAACCTTTGTTTGTTGAATTCGTAAAAGATACAACAGATTATATTGAGTTCTCTATTCCTACTCCAAGTAATGATACAATAGCATTGCTTGCCGGTGGAACCGTTGACAAAGGGGAAGAATTATCTCCAAAGGATGTTTGGAATAAGCCTACGGATATTCCGTCAATCAATAAGACATTCCAATGCGAAACATTGCCCAAAAAAGGAAAGAAAGTAGTCTATACTGTTGTCAATGGTAAGATAGCTGCTAAGATTTCACAGGCTCCGGGCGCAGAACAGGCAGAGTTGTTATTGGTTCGTGTGTACGTACAGGCAGCTATTACAGAAAAAGGGGAAACCAAAACTGCCTTTATGCGTGAAGTTACTGATGCGGCGCCTAAAGCTAAGGCGGCCAAAACCGCATCCAAGTAATAACTATGGTTCTATATAGCTCAGTCGGCAGAGCGCATTGTATAATGAGGTCGGCGGTTCGAGTCCGCCTATAGAAACAAACTTTTGATGGATAGGGGCGAAACAATTCTATAATAGTCGCGAATATTATGGAGTTTTCCCGGAAGTACAACGGGATAGCCCCTTTGGATAAATTTATGAGCATAAAGAATTTGTTTAAATTGGAGTCGGCTTCCATAACGGAGCAACCAGTCAAGATACCATTTGATTTTAGCGAGAGAAAATCTATTCCGGCAGGAAAGGAAGTCGGGGATAGTATAGTCATACGTCCGATAACGGTTAGGACATGGTTTAAGTTGCGACCTCTTTTGCTTGAAATAGATCCGGCAGACCTTGATAAGATGATTGTCAAGTCTGATGAGCCGACTAGTGATTTTCCGGTTATGATGGATAAGTATGGAGAGTTGCTTCTTGATATTGTATGTTTGGGCATTCATAATAAGCCGTCGGAGCCACCGGCATGGTTTCGCAATGTTCTTATAGATAATTCCACATGGGAAGATATACGAATACTTCTCAATGCCATATTCTTTAGAATAGGTTACTTCCCTTTTTGCGACTCTATCACGATGCTTCAGAACGTGAGCCCATTGGGAGAGACGGAGATAATAGCCGCTCAGAAGAATCTGCAAAGTTGGCAGGATACAGTCAAGCAAGATTCTTAGTTATAGTGCATGATTCGTTAGGATTGACTTATATGGAAACAATGGAAAGCAGTTATTCCTTGATTGAAATAATGATGCAGGAATATGCTTCTGTGATGAAAGAAAGAAACCGGACAGTTGATGAAGATGGAGAAACCGAAGGCGTGGATTATGAATGGGTTGAGTTACCAAGTTTTGATGATCCGACAAAAACAATTCGGATGAAGAGGTACTATGATATTGAAGGCGCAAAAGCGAAATAATGCCTGTTTTTATATATTACAATGTTGAAACATTGTTTCATGTCTTGTTTTTAGAGGTTGATGCCCCGTGTCTGTGAAGATATGGGGCTTTCTTATATTTTAAAAATAAATGAATTATGGGTATTCAGAATAAAGATGGTGCATTATATTTTGCTACAGGCATAGATAATACCGGACTTTATAAAAGTCGTCGGGAAGCTATTGGTATAATAAAGGCGATGGCTGATGAAATTACATCGTTTGATGTGTTCGGAGGTATCGGTATCAGTGCAGGGATAGCCTTTGCTCGTGCGGCCAAAGAATCATACGATTTTGAAAAACGTTTTCAGAAAGCCATGCTTGAAGTTGCTACTCTTTCTAAAGAAGTAGACGGTAGTTTGACAGAATACATGAATCGTGTTATGGATATGATTCGTGATATTCCTATTGCCGGTGATGAAGCGGCTAAAGCATTGTATCAAATCGTGTCTGCCGGCCATGATGGAGCAAATGGTATGGAAATTTTAGAGGTGTCCGCTAAGGCGGCTACCGGCGGTCTGACTGAAACTGCAACGGCTGCTGATGCCATTACTACTATCTTGAATGCTTACGGTATGCAGGCAGATAAAGCAAAATCCGTGTCCGATAAGCTATTTACTACGGTTCGTTTAGGTAAGACCACGTTTGGGGAACTTGGCACAAGCATTGCCCAAGCAGCACCGATTGCTGCTTCATTTGGCATAAGCCTTGATGATGTACTGGCTGCTGTGGCTACTATAACTAAGCAAGGTGTACCGACATCGGAAGCCATGACAAAGATACGTGCTGCTATACTTGGTACAGCTAACCAACTCGGAGATGCAGCTTTCCAAGGCCGTACATTCCAAGAAGCATTACAGTTGATTTACGATAAAGCTGATGGTTCTGCAACCAAGATGAAAGAGTTGCTTGGTACTGATGAAGCATTGCAAGCTGCATTGGCTCTTACCGGAAAGAATGCCAAGGGAGCTTCTAAGGATTTGGCGGAGTTGGGAAATTCCGCTGGAGCTGCGGAAACTGCTTTTAAAAAGATGAATGATAGTACTGAAAATCAGTTGGTACTTCTTCGTAATAATATAACTGCGGCACTCCGGCCGATGGGCGAGGAAATAATGAAGCAAGTTGCCGATATTGCTGAAAGTTTTAATAATGCGTTTTCTAATGGGGATTTGGTAAACACATTATCTACCTTGCAAGATTTGTTGGTAGTAGGTGCTACGGCGTGGGGAAGCTATCGTGTTGCGGTATTGCTCGCTGCGCAAGCAGAGTTGTATCAACAAGGATTGGCTAAAGGGTGGACCCTATCGATGCAGCTTCAAGCAAACTGGCTTAATATAGTCAGCAAGGCAAAGGAAATACTTGCCATGAAAACAAAAGCATTGAATGCTATAATGGCTAAAAGTCCTTATGTGCTTATTGCAACAGCCATAACAGCTTTAGGATATGCTATATATAAGCATATAACATACGTTAGTGAAGCAGAGAAGGCAAATAGGAAATTAAATGAGTCTTATAACGAGTGCATAGCATTACAGTTGAAAGAGAAAAGAGAACTGGATGATGTATTTTCGGCATTGGCTCGCGCTAAGGAAGGGACAGAAGAAAGAAGGAAAGTGATAAACCTGATAAACGGACAGTATGGAAGTTATCTTAGTAATATGCTTACTGAAAAATCTTCTGCAGAAGAAATTAAGAGTGCTTATGACCGTATAAATGCTTCATTGAAAGAAAAGATTGCCTTACAGATACAAAACCAAGCTACCGATGAAATCGCTACATCTGGAGTAAAGAAGCAGGCTGATGAGTTGGAGAATTTACGTAAGGGGCTTTCACAATATTCAAACAACGATGGATTAGTAGAATTGACAGTTCAGAATATTGTAGATAAGGTGACAGAAGCTCAACGAGCCGGAACGGGAAACATGAAAGTTTTGTATGATACACAAAGAGAGCTGTTGAAAGGCATTGCTAGTGGCAATAGGCAGTTAAGTGATGAGGTTGTGGATGCTTTGGATGAATATATCAGAAGCGTTTATTCGACCGAATATAATATCTATCAAGTAAAAAAGAGATTTGCTCCGTTTATCAAAGGTCTGACTTCTGTCAATACTGGTACGACCACTACGACTACTACGACAACCGGCACAACTGTGGTTAATACAGAACCGGATAAAAAAGATTATAAAGGCGATATTGAGAATGCAAAAAAAGAACAGGGAAAACTGTTTGAACAATTTTCAATGGATTTGCAACAGATGAGAATTGATGCAATGGAAGAAGGAGAAGAAAAGTATCAAGCTCAGCGCCGTTTGGATTTTCAGAAAGAGTTGTTTTCGATACAAGAATATGGAGAAGCTTTGATAAAGGCTCAACAAGAAATCGAAAAAAAACAATGGGAGGAAAGGAATAAAGGTAAGAAGAATAATGAAAAGGGAGTTTTCAAGCCTACAACTACATCCATAGAGCAGTTACCACAAGAGCAGAAAGACTTATTGAGTAATATGTATTCTGAAGCTCAAGTTAAGAATCTGATGAATGAAGAAAAAATACTCAAGGAAAAATACGATGCCCTTATTGCCCAACTTGATGATTATAAGAGCCGCGAATACACTATAACCAAAGAATGGGATGAAAAGATTGCTCAAGCAGCAGGAAATGAGGAATTGGTAGATAAACTAACCAAAGGCAAAGAAAAAGCTTTGAATGAGTTAAATGCACAGATGTTGATGCAGTCGGATGAATGGGTAAAATTGTTCGGTGATTTGGATAACCTTACCATTTCCGAAATAGAAAATCTTATTCAGATAATCAAGTCGAAAGCTAAAGATTTGAAGCTGGACCCTATTAACCTGGATAAGGTCTTGGAGAAACTGAAAGATGCGGAGAATGAAATCAAATCCCGTAACCCGTTCCGCAGCTTGGTTAGTCATATAAAAGAATATCAGCAAGAGGCTGATAAGACTAAAAAGAAAGCGTCCTTAAAAGAAATATTTGGTGATACTTCCGAAGTGCTTGGAATGGTGAACGAATGTTTTGATTCGGTCATAGGTGGTTTAAAGAATATGGGGTTAGCAGGGGATGAAGAAACCCAAAAGTTACTTGGAAGTATATCCAATATGGTTGGGTCGGCAGGTAAATTGGCTGATGGTATCGCTTCCATGAATCCGGCTACTATGATTTCAGGTGCCGTTGGGCTTATATCTTCTGCATTTGATGTCTTTGACCGAAGAAGTCGTAAGGCTAATCGGGCAATTAAACAACATCAAGAGAATGTGAAAAACTTGGAAAAGCAATATCGGCAGTTGGAACGTGAAACAGCCAAAGCTATCGGCAGTGAGAAATATAGCAAGCAGATAGAGCTGGTGAAAAACTTGCAGCAAAAAATAGTAGAAACAGAGGGTATGATAGCTGCGGAACAAAGCAAAAGGTCCAAAAAACGTGATGACGGGAAGATTGCTGATTGGGAAAGCCAAATAGAGGATTATAGGGATAAGATAGACGAACTAAAGCAGGGGATTGTAGACGAATTATCAACGACTGATTTGTATTCATTTTCCAATGATATGGCTTCGAGTATTGTCGACGGATTATGTAATGGTCTTGATAACGGCAAAGAAGCTATACAAGAAAAGATAAATGACTTGATGAAGAATGTCATAGCTAAACAGTTCGATGTTCTTGTAATTCAAAATGCTATGGAAGACATGTTTCAGGCTATGGCAGAAGCTGTTGATCCATTAAAGGCTGGAGGAGTTGAAATTACTAATTGGGAGATGGATCAAATTGTTGCGGCAGGGCAAAAGGGGAAGGATGAGATAATGAATAGTCTTGGAAGATATAAGGCTATACTTGAACGTCTCGGACTTATAAACGATGATATTGAAGATGAAATAGAGAATGGCGTTACTGGTGAGCTGCAGGCTGCGGTAACTGAGGGGACTGCTTCCCAGCTTGTAGGTCTATGGAATATGTCTGCTTTAGATATACGTTCTTTGCTTAATTTGAGCCATGAGCATTTTATAGAATGCCGGAAGCAGCTTGCCAATATAGCTAATATTTATGTGCAGATTGTTGAAATAAACAATAATACAAAAGCAACGGCAGATAATACCGAAACTCTTGTTGAAGAACTGAAAACGGGTATTAAATCATTAGAAACAAAGCTTGATGAAATAAGAAAAAACACTAAAAACTATAATGGTAGAGGATAGTATGGAACTGAAAGAACGAATTGCATTATTAGCGGGTGCTGCTGGAGCCTGCAGTGAAGGGTTACAAGAATTAGCAGCTACAAAGTCTAGGGTTGATATGCTCAGATGCTTTTTTGATAATATTAAGTTTTGCCTTTCAAGACACACTCCGTCAAGTGTATTTCTTCGCTCTAATTTTGGAGATATGATGCACGGACAAGGATTGTATGCCGATGAAACAGTAAATGTGAAAAACCAAAAGGAAATAGCCTTTGTAGGGAAGTGTTATGCCGTAGTGGAAATAACAGAACGAATGATGTGCCGAATATGGGCTGCTGATAGCACAAAGCTGAATATTCGGGCTTCCAATGGGGCACGCTTGATTATAGATGCTTTGGATACTGCAGATATAATCGTAGATGAATGCAGCGGTGCTCATATTACGGTTTATTTATATGGTAATGCAACTTGTACGGGAGCTGATTTAATAGTTCGGAAAGGAAACACTTATGAGTTATAAACTTGACGATATAGATATATCTTCTTACGATGCTTTCCCCTATGTAGGTCAGACAAAAGATTCAAAAGATTGTATTGCCATATCAGGAGTATTTGACCTTCCTAAGCGTAAAGGAACAACGGAATATAATTGGGGAACCAGTATTGAACCGTTTGTTGATGCAGAAGATATTGAACTGGATGGTCGGACTTTAGTTCTATCTTTGGTGGTTCGCTCTGAAAATGTAAAATCCCAATTAGATAAGCTAAAGAAGGCTTGTATTTCATGCAGGCGCTTATCGACCGGATTTGGTAGCTTCAATGTTATCTGTAAGGATGAGATTTCTGTAGAAGAATACGTTTCTTTAAATATGGCTATTGTGCAAGTGAAATTTTGGCAACAAAGCTATATTCCGGCAGAAATAGGAATTAATCCGTCAGGTGGGAATAATTACGTAATGGATGGTTATTCTTTAAATGCAGATTTTGGGATTTATGTATCTTCTCGTTCTGGTGTTGAGACTGTTGGAAAGCGGATAGAGATAGGTACAACTTTGCCATATATGCAAAATGAATACCGTGAGCCTACCACATTGACATTAAAATGTACTATGTTGGGAAATAGCCTGGAATGGTTGTATTCGAGCATGAGTCAGTTTTCGGCATTATGTATTAGTCCAGGACTCAGAAATTTGATTTTGAAAGGTAATGAACGTCTGGAGATATATTTTAAAGATGGAATAACCGTTACAGTGCGGACTAAGCATGTATTGGAATTCGATTTAAAATGTAGGGTAATGCAACAATGATTGACATCTTAGAGGTATATCGTGTAGTTTCTGGAATTGATACCAAGGTAGCCAGTATTGCATCTGATGATGCTATATTGGCTAATGGCATAATGAATAAGAATGAAGTATCGGTAACTGTGGTTACTGATACCATTCCTGATATTCAAGAGGGGGATTTTATAAGGGTTGGCGGAATAAAATATAAAATTAATCGTGCATCTGAATTTGCCGATAAAAGTTCTGTGAATCATACTACAACATACCTATTTGAAGCACCGGAATATACTTTAATAGATAAGATTCTAACCAATAAGATAACCCAAAGCACTCGCGTTACTCTTACGGGAAAATTGAGGGATTGGTTGGATTTGTTGATATGGAATGTCAATAAGACAGATGATAATCCTTTAGGGGTAGATACGGGATGGCAGCTTGGCAATATTCCTGATACGGAATATATGACATTATCATTTGACGGGATAGATTGCCGTAGTTTATTATCAGAGCTGGCTTCGGCGTATGGCTATGAGTATTATGTACATGACCATACGATAAATTATGTATCACGCATTGAAAATGAAAGAAATCTGACATTTACACAAGGGCAAGGTGGCGGATTGTATGAGGTAGAGCAAAGCAACGTTGATAGTGGTGATGTTACTACCCGTGTATATCCAGTTGGTGGAACAAAGAATATGGCTCCAGGGGAAGGCGATGAAGAAGGACGTTTGATGTTGCCCGAAAAGTATTTGGAAAACTTTTCAGAAACCAATCGGGCAGTTGAGAAAAAGATTGTCTTTGATGATATTCATCCCTCTTTTACTGGTTTTGTTGAGAATCCTACGGGGGAGAATTATCGTGAGTTTATATGCCGTGATATTGATTTTAATATCGACGAATTGGCTATTGGCGATGATGCGCGTATTAATTTTCTCACAGGAGATTTAATGGGAAAATCCTTTGAATTTAAGTGGGATAATTCTAATAAGAAAATAACCCTAATCTACCAAGAAGATGAATTGGCTCCCATTGACCCGGAAACCCAAAGCAGACCTCTTATCCCATCAGCGGCCAAACATTTGAGAGGTGGTGAGGAGTTTAATTTTACCGGTATTCGTCTCGGAGAGTCATACAAGCAAGCTGCAATATCAAAGTTACGTGAGAAAGCTACGGATTGGCTTGCTTTTAATTCGCAAAAAAGGGTAAAGTTTACTCTTGATGTGGATTATCGTTATATGAGGAAAAAGGGTGGCTTAGAGTGTGGGGATTTGATAACTGTAAGCATACCGTCGCGTAATATCAGTAGAATTATTCGTATTGTTTCTACAGAAAAGAATCTGAAGACCGGAAAACTTTCGTGTGTCGTATCAAACTATCTGACTGAAAAATGGGAAGATAAGATTGAGGGGCAGATCAGTTCTATGCAGGCTACTATAAATGGAGGTGGTGCTGGCAGTGTTACTATTCTAGAAAAATATGATGAACGGCCCCTAACAGATAAGAACGTATTATCCTCTTTACGTACTTTATTGGAGATTGCGAAAAGAGCCTTAAGTAAAGAACACTCGGACTCTACAGATTATTTGCTTAAACTCCTCGCAGGCGGCGAGTTCGGCGAGTTTGTAGACAGTATGATTGCCGGTAAGGGTGCAGGGATATTTCCTGATGGCCGGGCACAGGTAGAACGGTTGGAAGTGCGCGGTTCACTGTCAGTGC
>OIPR01000417.1_pt1 | contig 9084 bp, 8 predicted proteins | sample 1607991 | NCBI WGS metagenome assembly OIPR01 (sample SAMN02674699, study PRJEB24791) | human gut metagenome, SKBSTL042 | isolation source: stool | host: Homo sapiens | place: USA | reverse complement strand
TGTTTCCGAACGACTACGGAAAAGCAGTCAAGTGCCGTGGGCACATTGCCTATCGGGAACGAAACGGACAGCCCTCATGGGAAGAATGGCAGGCGAATACCCTTGCAGCGGAGCTGCTGATGCCAACATTTCTGGTCAACGCCGAAATAGAACGTGCAGCGCTGTGCCTGCCAAATGGAATCCTGTACAAATCCGCATCGGACCCGAACTATGAAAGAATTCTGGAGATGGCTGCACGGATCGGGGTATCGTGGTCTGCGATCAGGATCAGATTACAGCAGATGCAGGTCATCAACGGAAAACCCATCCACTGCCATCCATTGGACGTCATTCGATTTGGAGAATAATATGACTTGGTCAAATAATCGCTCTTTTAAGAGTAAACCGCTGAACAATATACAGCAGGCACAATTCAGCATTGGCTGGAGGTTTTGTCCGGTTTGCGGACACAAGCTCTACCAAAAAAACGAGAGCTGTTCAGGCTCTATCAGCATAAAGTGCCTCAAGTGCGGTAACATAGCAACAGTTGACTTAGCCTACCGCAGACGCTGACTTTTTTAGACAAACCACAATTTCAAAAATCGGGTGCATTGCACCCTGAATATGGACTGTTCGTCACCGAGCAACGGGCCATTGCCGCAAGGCAATGTATGAAACGCGCACCAAATAGCCGGGCAACAGCTGATAGAGTGATTCTGCTTTAGAACCGCTCTGTTAGTTGGTTGTCCGGCTATTTTTTTAGCCTTCAGGTAGCCTGCTCCCGTAAAAAGGAGCAGGCTTTATGTTTGTCCGTTTTTCATGGATGCCCCAAGCGGCGAAATATCCGTAGCCTTCCAAATTTTCGACTTTTTACGACTTATCGAAAATTTGGAGGTTTACGATGTCTTTTAATAAAGGCTATGAGTTGAAGAAGTTTGAAGCACACTGGGAAAAGTTGCGCATCGAGTACGCAGCTGCGGGAATGACGAAAGAGGCCATCCAGAAGATGTACGATTATGACCGTCAGCAATTCAATTCGGAGCGTACCTTTATCGAGCGGACGCAGGAATTCACCGCTCCTGCGTATGAAAGCTCTGAGGAAGAAGCGTCGCCTTTGATGCTACGCTATCAGGATGCGATTACCGTGACAGATACTTACCACGAAACTAAAAGCCGTTTTGCATGGATTGGTGAGATTGAGAACGAGCAGTTGCTTACTGCACTCGAAACTTTGAAAACCGAAGATTTGGAAATCATCACCATGTACGCTTACGAGGGATACGACATCACTGAAATTTCTAAAGTCTACGGCGTATCTCGGCCCACTATTAGTATCAAAATCAAGAGAATTACTAAATTTTTGAAAAACTTCAATTTCAATGCTACGAATTGACCTTTCTCGTCGGCTACCAAGTGAGAGGACGATTTCCCAAGCGGCACCTGCCGCAGGGCGAAACGTCCGACCTCAGGGACCTTGAAAACTGAATAGTTCCGTCATCTGGTACTCCGATAATGATACTTCCGTAATTCGCGGCCCGGTCACAAAGCAGACGGGGTGGCTGAAATGCCAATGAAGCGGTACAAGTCCGCTGCCAGATGTTCATGCCCCACTCGCAGGGAGCCGAGGGCGAATATGCGAGACCTTTAATCATATTGATCCGGGAACTGTCGGGTACGTTCCACGCATCCGGCAGTTCCCGTTTTTTTACGTACTCTTATTTATTCTTTATCCGAATATTCACTTTTGATACATAGGAGGACACTTTTATGGACGAGTTGAACCCCACGGTGCGCGAGCAGGAGATCTACGAGGAGATGGAGCTGACCCCTGAGATGGTCAAGTCCATCCGAACTCTCTGCGGTACCTGTCTGCGGCACTTTGTGGATGCAAAGGCTTTCAAAATCGCGCTTGTACCCAGCCCAGACCGGAGCATGGACACATGCACCGTCTGCCAGATGCGGCGCGGCTATGATTATGTGGTCATGCACCGCTGACCCAACCATACCACCATACCTTGAACGAAGCTCGTTGCGGAACATCCGGCAGCGGGCTTTGCACATAACAACATGGAGGTACAATTTTGCAGCAAAACTGGAAATTCCAACGCGGAGACATCTTCTTCACCCATTTCGGGGCGAGCACCGGCTCGGAACAGCACGGTGACCGCCCGGCGGTCATTCTTCAGAATGACGTGGGCAATTATCACTCTCCGACCCTGATCGTTGCGACCATGACAAGCAAGGCGGAAAAGAAAGTAAACCAGCCGACCCACTGCCTGTTGGAAAACGCAGGGTTGAATATGCCGTCCGTTGTGCAGGCAGAGCAGATCTTCACCATCGACAAAAGCCGGGCACTGAAGTATCTGGGGCATCTGACCCCAGAGGAGATGCGCCGGGGGGATGATGCGGTTCGCATCAGCCTTGCGCTGAACCCTATGGGCAGCATCCAGCAGATAGAGCCTATCCGGCGCTCTACGGCGGTTTATGCGCCGCCTGAGGTGGTGGATGGCAAACCGCCTGTCTACCCCTATACGCCCATCCGGTCGTCCTTTGAGAACGCCGGAAGCATCGAGGAAATGATGCTGTACACCGAACTGCAATCCGCGGTTCATGCCATGATCCAGCGGCTCGAATATAGCTTCACCTTCAATCCCAGCCTGCTCACCAGCCCGAAGCGGAAGCAGCAGGTGACTGAGATCTTAGAGGAAGCCGAGAAGTACATTTGGAGAATCAAGGAGGAAATGCGATGCGCCTGAACGACAACAATACTTTCATTGGTATCAACCCGCCGTACCAGCTTTCGGTCATCCACAGCAGCAAGCTGATCTATCCCCGCGAGATCTACCAGCGGGGCGTAGAGCGCAAGAGGGTGGAGCTGATTGCAAGGGACTTCAACGAGTACATCGTTAACGAGCCGAAGGTCAGCTTCCGCAACGGCAGGTACTATGTAATGGATGGGCAGCACACCATCGAGGGCTGCATCCTCCTCAACGGCGGCGAGGACCGCCCGATCCTCTGCAAGGTCTACACCGGTCTGACGATGGAGCAGGAAGCCCTGCTCTTTGCCGAGCAGAACGGTCACGCCGCACCCCTGTCGGCGGGCATCAAGCTGCGCGCCAAGGTGGTGGGCGGCGATGCGCCTTCCAAGGCGTTTGTCGCAGCCACTAACCGGGCGGGGCTTTCCCTCAACTACGACAGTATGCAGCTGAGCGACTACCGCATCGGCTGCGTGGGCACGGCGCTGAAGCTGTACGACCAGCTGGGCGAAGAGATCTACTGCGAAGCTCTGCGGCACATCGTGGAAGCGTGGGAGGGCAAACCGGATTCCTTCCGGGCGGCTGTCCTGCGGGGCGTGATGTACTTTGTGCAGCTGTATCATGGGCAGTACAGCGAGGAGCGGCTTGTCCGTGCGCTGAGCGGCGTCCATCCCATGGAGCTCTACCGTGTCAGCCGGGATAACCCCGCCAAGCTTCCGGGCTGGCGGCGGTACGTTTACCCCATCTACACCACCTACAACGGCAAGTGCAGGAAAGACGCACTGCCGATGAAGTTCTAAGCTCAAATATCTCCTTTGGCAAGGGCGATGGTACCCCAAAAAGGCCATCGCTCTTTACATATAGTATTTTCTTTCAAATAATTGACATATTGAACTGGGAAGGAGAGGACAGGAATGAGCGAGATCGCAGCCTGCACTTTGATTCAGGAAGAGCCTGACCGAAAGACGGAGAGGTATCTGACGATGTTCAAGGACTACCCGGATGTGGTGACGGTGGAGCATCTTCAGGAAATGCTTGGCATCTGCCGGAAGAATGCGTATCTGTTGGTCAAGCAGAATAAGATCCACTCGGCGCGTGTAGGACGCAGCTATAAGATACCAAAACTCTGCGTGGTAGAGTACCTGCTCGATCAGGATCGGCAACTTGGAGGGATGCACCTTTCAAACTCCCTTGTGCCATCCTTGCAAAACACTCCAGAATCTTCTAAACTTATGATGTCTAAGCAAAGGACGTTTGGCTGCGAACAGAAAGGAGCATAACTATGACAAATGTGGCCGGACATTTAAGAGAACAAAACGGTATGTATCAGATGATTCTGAGCTGGAAAGACACAGATGGAAAGCGCAGAACCAAATCCATCAGCACAGGACTTCCTGTTAAAGGAAACAAAAAAAGAGCTGAATCTCTGTTGCGTAAAACACAAAAAGAGTTTAACCCTGAAACGATGCAGCAGGTTTCCGACCTGCCGGTATCGGAATATCTGAACCGCTGGCTTCGGGAAAGCGTGATGAACCTTCCGCCCGAAACCTATGGCAGATATGCTTATGATCTGGGAAGAGTAGTTGTCCCATACTTTGAAAAGAAGCGGCTGTCTTTGAAAGCACTCTCTCCGCGCGATCTGGAAACGTTCTTCCGCTATGAGCGTCAGCAGGAGGAGGCCAGTGTACAGCAGCTTCTGGATTGGCACAAGGAGTTGACCGATGCCCTACAATATGCCGTTGACAATAATTGGCTGAAGGTCAGCCCCATCAAAGAAGTTGACCCCTGCCTTGATAACTCCCCAGTACTTTTCACCGACTTCATCACGGACTGGTTGAAAATGATGAAGTCACGAGTGGAAATCACAACCTATACCAGCTATGAAAGAGCAATCGTTCACAAGATCGTCCCATATTTTGAACCGCTCCACTATACATTGCAGGATATGGAACAGCATCCCAAATACATCCAAGACTTCTACCAGCATGAGTTGGATCGTGGCCTTACGGCAAACACCGTCATTCACTATCACGCCAACATCCGCAAATGCTTGCAGTACGCTTTTCAAATCGGCATGATCCGTTCCAACCCGGCAGATCGCGTTGAACGTCCTCGTAAGGAAAAGTTCAAGTCGGAGATTTACAGCGGTGAAGAACTGGAGCAGCTTTTCAAAGCGATTCAAGGTGACCCTTCGGAGTTTGGCGTTATCATGGCTGCATTCTACGGCCTGCGGCGCAGTGAAGTTGTTGGCTTGAAATGGGATGCCATTGACTTTGAAAACAAGAAAATCAGCATTCAGCATACGGTTGTGACCGCAAAGGTCAACGGAACGGTAACGGAAATCGCACGAGATAAGACAAAAACAAAGTCGAGCTGCCGGACACTTCCCCTAATCCCTGCCTGTGAGCAGATGCTCAATAAAATGAAAAAGGAGCAGGAGCAGAATCGGAAGGTCTGCGGCAAAAGCTATTGCACCGATTATCTTGACTATATCTATGTAGACCCGATGGGAAAACGGATTCGGCCCGATTTCCTGAGCCAACATTTCCCGGATTTTCTGGTCGCACACCAGATGAAGCGTATCCGCTTTCACGATCTGCGCCATAGCTGCGCCAGTCTGCTCTATGCCAATGGCGTGAGCCTGAAGGAGATTCAGGAGTGGCTGGGGCACAGCGACATCAGCACGACAAGCAACATTTATACACATCTGGATTTCTCCAGTAAGGTATCTTCGGCGAATGCAATCGTCAATATCTTCCCAGAAAACGCCAAAGTATAAAAAATGGGCAAAAAAGAAAAACAGCCTAAAATCTTTCGATCCTAAGCTGTTTTATGATGAAGTGCCGATGGTGGGACTCGAACCCACATGGTTTCCCGAACGATTTTGAGTCGTTTGCGTCTGCCATTCCGCCACATCGGCTGATATTCAATTTTGAGACATTCGTACCGGTTTCTGAAGATTGGAGGGATGTTCAGGAGGGATGTAAGAAATCCTGCTTCGACAAACCTTCAAAATTCAACGCACACTCGTGAATTTCTCGTACAGACAAGAAAAATCACGAAGCGGATTTTGAGTCCCCCTCGTCTGCCATTCCGACACACCGGCGTATCATTTTGTGAGCGATTTTTATTATACCGGATTTGACAGGTAAAATCAAGAGGGAGTTTTTACGGAAAATGCAGCATAAAACAAACCGTTACACTCCTGTTTATGTGTCGTTTTGTGCGCGGGAGAAAAACAGACTTTGCAAAAACTGCGATAAAACAACTGAAATGCGAAGAATTTTGAATAAACAACAGAGCACGGCATTGCTTTGCTTCCGTTGACGAGACCGAAAAGGGCGGGGTATAATCAGGCTAAAACAGGAGCTTTGCAGCAGAAGAATGCCCGCAGGAGGTAGGAAAATGGCAGACGAACGCAACAGAATGCTGGAGCAGTTGAACACAGACGACTGGCAGGAATGCCGTCAGAGCGTGTTGATCGTGGACGATTCTGCCATGAACCGCAGGATGCTCACCGAGATACTGGGCGGACGCTTTGATACCGCCGAGGCCACCAGCGGGGAAGAGTGTCTGCACCTGCTGGAGGAAAACAGAGACGGTATTTCCATTGTGCTGCTGGACATCCACATGGAAGGAATGGATGGCTTTGCGGTGCTGGAGGAGATGGACCGGCAGAAAATGCTGGAGGATATCCCGGTCATCATGATCTCCAGTGAGGACAAGGTGGACGCCATGCGCCGCGCTTTTGATCTGGGCGCGTCGGATTACATCAGCCGTCCCTTTGACGCCCGGGTGGTGTGCCAGCGCATCGGCAATACCATGCGGCTGTACGCGAAACAGCGGCGGCTCTGCACTGCGGTGGAAAAACAGATCCGGGAAGCGGATCAGAACAGCCGGATCATGCTTGCGCTGCTGAACCGGGTAATGGAAAAGCGCAACGGCGAGAGCCGGAACCATGTGCGGCGTATCCAGATCATTACCGCACTGCTGCTGGCACAGCTGGCGCAGAAAAACGGGCAGCACTGGCTTACGGGCTCTGTGCGCCGCCGCATCACATTGGCGGCGGCGCTGCACGATATCGGCAAAATAGAGCTGGAAAACCGGCTGCTATGCAATACCGCCCCGACTGCGGAGGAAGAGACACTGCTGCGGCAGCATACAACGCTGGGTGCACAGATGCTGGAAGAAAACAGTACCCGGCAGGAAGCGGCTTTTGTGCAGACGGCGGCACAGATCTGCCGCTGGCACCACGAACGATATGATGGCTCCGGCTATCCTGATGGGCTGGTGGGAGAACAGATCCCGCTGGAAGCGCAGGTGGTGGGGCTGGCAGATGCTTACGATGCACTGACCGGCGGCGAAAACGGGCGTCCTTACCCCCACAAGGCGGCGGTGTATCTGCTTTGTACCGCCCAAAGCAGCCAGTTCAGCCCGCTGCTGCTGGAATGCCTGCAGGAGATCGGCGACAGGCTGGCAGAAGCACTCCGTGCACCGGAAAAATAAACATTATAATAAGGTGCGCGGGGATGCTCCAAGGCGTTTGCTGCTGCGATGAAAAAGTATTACTTTTCCTCAAAAATCAGATAAAATTTGCGAAACGGTAAAGATTTGGTCGGTTTTTTGTAAGAAACTCACATTCTCTTTAAGGAAAAGGAAAAACAGCTGTGCAAGGCGCAGAAAATCCATACATGAAACAAATTGATATGGAACAATCGACAAAATGTGATAAAATAAAACCAGATATGCGCACTTGTGTGCATGGTACGGATGGTAAACAGCAATAAGGAGTTATGTGACTATGTCTATTGAAATTTCCCCTAAGTCCTTCTTTGAGCAGCCCAGTGTGGCGGATATGCGGCTGATCGCCTGCCCCGGTGCAGAGGAGCTGACCGGCCTGATCGACAAGCACCTTGTCCGTTGGGCAAAGGCTGCCGGAATTGAAAAAGACACCTTCATTATTTCCTGCGACTGCCCCCGCTTCCAGAGCGGTGATGCCAAGGGTCTGGTCAAGGAGTCTGTCCGCGGCGACGATATCTTTATCGTGGTAGACCCGGGCAACTACAGCGTCACCTACAAGCTGTTCAACTACGAGAACCATATGTCCCCGGACGACCACTTTGCAAACCTGAAGCGCCTGATCCAGGCTGTGGCCGGTAAGGCACACCGTGTTTCCGTTATTATGCCCAGCCTGTACGGCGGCCGTCAGCACCGCCGCGTGGTGCGCGAGAGTCTGGACTGCGCTGTGGCGCTGCAGGAGCTGCAGACCATGGGCGTGCGCAACATCATCACCTTTGACGCACACGATCCCCGCGTGCAGAACGCAGTGCCCCTGATGAGCTTTGATAATGCCATGCCCACCTATCAGGTGCTGAAGAGCCTGCTGAAAAAGGATCCCACCCTGTCCTTCGACAAGGAGAAGTTCACCGTGGTCAGCCCGGACGAGGGTGCTATGAACCGCAATATGTACTTCTCCAGCGTGCTGGGCTGCAATCTGGGTATGTTCTACAAGCGCCGCGACTACACCCGTGTGGTGAACGGCCGCAACCCCATCGTTGCTCATGAGTATCTGGGCGAGAGCGTGGAGGGCAAGACCGTCTTTATCGCGGACGATATCATTGCTTCCGGCGAGAGTATGCTGGAGGTCGCCAGCAACCTGAAGGAGCGCGGTGCTGCCAACATCATCGCCAACGCCACCTTCCCCCTGTTCACCAGCGGTCTGGAGAAGTTCGACAAGGCTGTGGCCGAGGGCAAGCTGACCTATGTTGTGGGCACCAACCTGACCTACCGCACGCCGGAGCTGCTGACCCGCGACTGGTATGTGGACGTGGATGTGTCCAAGTACGCTGCTTACTTCGTGGTGGCCCTGAACCACGACATGTCCGTTTCCAGCATCATTGATCCGCTGAAGAAGATCGAGGCTCTGCTGGCAAAGCGTGCATAAGCCTGCGGAAGTCTGTACTAGAAAAGCCGCTGTATCGAACGATACAGCGGCTTTTCTTATGCGACCGAGAGGGTTACATTTTATTCTTGCGCAGATAGCGCAGCATAGCGGGCAGCTCGTAGGCCAGCATCAGTACCCAGCCGAAGGTGTAGCTGTAGGGCAGGGCTTCGATCTCCATCTTCCACAGCAGCACCAGCACGGACGCGGCGGCCACACGGCCTGCCATGTTCAGGATGCTGCTGATCAGTGTGATCCTCAGGTCGCCGATGCCGCGGAAGAAGCCCTGGATGCCGTTGGTGGCGGCGGGCATCAGGTAGAACAGCGAGATCGTGCGCAGGAACCGCACGCCCAGGTCCACCACCTCCGGGTCGGTGACGAACAGCTGGATGATGGGCTCTGCAAAGA
>OIPR01000397.1_pt1 | contig 9374 bp, 8 predicted proteins | sample 1607991 | NCBI WGS metagenome assembly OIPR01 (sample SAMN02674699, study PRJEB24791) | human gut metagenome, SKBSTL042 | isolation source: stool | host: Homo sapiens | place: USA | reverse complement strand
GGCTCTATTCGAGCCACCCTGAGAACAAGAAAATCTGCTGCTTACATGCGAGCATGACGCATCAGTTTTTCTTGTCCTCAGTCGTTCTGAATAGTTATTTAATAATTATAATATAAAAAAACAAAATTGACGTCAAGCTGTTATTTTGGTATAATACATCCATATGTGAAGTTGAGGCTGTTTGGCCTCATATCAGTTTATAAAAGATAAAGGTGGTAGTAAAAATGGCTTTATTAGAAGAGTGGCACAAGATTGCCTACAATGACAAAGCAGATCAGGGAGAGTTACAGCGTTTTTGGCAGCATTATTTCCTCTTGGAGAAGGGTGTATATGAGAAGCTCCTTGCAAATCCGGATGAGGCAGTAGAGGGAACAGTCAAAGAGCTTGCTGAGAAATATGAGTTATCAATCATGGAGATGACAGGCTTCTTAGACGGAATTAATGACAGCCTTGTCACACCAAACCCAATCGAGGAGATGGATGAGGACACAAAGGTAAGCCTTGCTTTCGATAAAGAAAAGCTCTATAAGAACATGGTAGATGCAAAGGCAGACTGGCTTTACAATCTCCCGGCATGGGATGAAATCTTTGACGCAGAGACAAAGCATGCGCTTTACCTCGAGCAGAAGAAGTCAGGAACAGTGGTAGTAGGTAAGAAAATCGGCAGAAATGACCCATGTCCATGCGGTTCGGGCAAGAAATATAAAAAATGTTGCAGAAAAAATGCAAAAGGAAAGTACCCCGTGTTGACTGAAGCGCACAAAAAGCGAATGCCGCATAAGGAAGTTTGGTTGTGTTTTGTATTTTCCCAATAGCAGTGCTGGATTTTCCCTTGTTCAAAACAGCCGCTGGGATTATACTGAATCACGAAAGCACCGCCATGGTGCGAATTGAGTTTGTTTCCGATGTTGAAAGGGAGGAACGAGACATGAAACACTTTGGATGGCTTCGCAAGGCAGCCGCATCCGTGCTGGCACTGGCTATGTTTGCTGCGGCCCCCGCTGCACTGGCGTATTCCGACGCGAATCTGGAAGCCCCGCGCGCTAAGAACGTCGTTATTGACGGCGACCTGAGCGAGTGGGACACGAGCCGCTGCCTGCGCATTGACAGCGAGAAGCAGATTGTCGATCAGATTGAGCACTGGGACGGCGAAGCGGACTGCTCGATGGAAATCTACGCCATGTGGGATGAAGAGAACCTCTACATCGCCGCGAAAGTGTGGGATGACACGCCGTTTGTCTACCGCGAAGGTTTCCCGCTGGATGAATTGGATGCCATCATCCTCTTCTTCAGCACCAATCCCAACGCCGACCCGAACCGTACAGCGTACGAAGCGACCGACTGGCGCATCGTGCAATCCACGGACGAATATGACTTCTTCAACTATATTGACCGCGACATGATCGCTGACAATCTCGGCTGGGAGACGCAGGGCGAATACGGCGACGAGCTGGTGTTCGACGACTACGAAGCCGTGACCGTCCGCGACAAGGAAATGGGCGGCTACATCCTTGAAAGCAAGATTCCGCTCCACAACCTCTCCAATGATAAGATCGCGCAGCTGGTTCCCGCTGCGGGCACGACCGTTGGCTTTGACTTCTCCATCCTTGACGTTGACCTGCCGTGCCCCGGCATTCACAGCCTGCGGATGCAGTACTCCGCGCAGCTGGACGGCCGCGACCGCAAACCCACAATGCACAACGTGGACGAGAACCCCAGCCTGTGGGCGACGATGACGTTCGTGGAAGAGTAACAGATTTCCTGTATTCTCAGAGGAGGAACAAGCAATGAAGCTGAAAAAATTCGGTGCGCTGCTGCTGACGGGTGTGCTGGCGATTACGTCGCTGACGACCAGTGCCTTTGCCGCCAAACGCGAGAAGCGCAGCGCCGATGACATTGATTTCGCCGCCGTGCTGGAGGATACCTCTGCAAAAGGCACGGTCAACGTCTACCACTGGTGGACGGCGGGCGGCGAGAAGGATGCGATTGAATCCGTCATCGACGAATTCAAAGGCGCGTACGGCAAGGTGAAAACGAAGTCGAACGCCATTCCGGGCGGCGCCGGCGGCGCCATGGTCATGAAGGTCAAGGTGCTTCAGCAGGCGGGCAAGAGCCCCGAAACATTCCAAGCACATCCCGGTCAGGAAATTCAGCCGTACCTTGATGCGAACATGCTGCTGGATTTGTCCAAGCTGTGGGACTACGCGAAGCTCAACGAACGAATCCTGCCGGGCATCAAGGACTTGCTGACCGCGCCCGACGGCAAGAACTACGTCGTGCCGATCGGCATCCACAAGACGAATGTTATCTTCTACAATATCCATGTGTTTGAGAAGTACGGGATTGCGATTCCGGATCACGAGAACATCACATGGGACGAGTTCTGGGACATCTGCGACCAGCTGGCGGCGAAAATGCCCGACGGCGAGTACCCGATTGACCTCGGCGACCGCAAGGGCTGGCCGGCGTGTCAGGTGTTCGAGGACATCATGATGGGCACTGACCCTAAAATCTATCAGGACTTCATCAACGGCATCTATAACGTCGAGGATGTGACGAAGGTGCTGACGACTTACGCCAAGCTGATGGATTACGTCGCGCCCGACCATTCCAGCCGCGACTGGTACGAAGCGAGCGGTCAGGTTGTCGCCGGGACGTATGCCATGCAGATTATGGGCACTTGGATGCAGCCGCTGATGACCAGCATGGGTCAGGAATACGGCAAGGACTACGGCATCTTCACGTTCCCCGGCACGGACGGCTGGTTTGGCATGAACATCGACGGCTTCGTCGTCAGCAATGACTCGGCGGATGTTGAGGCGGGTCTGCGCTGGGCGTACAACGTGTCCAGCACGCCGGTTCAGCAGCGGTTCTCCGCTTTGAAGGAATCCATTTCGCCCTACACCGATACCCCGGATGACTGCTACAACGAACTGACCCTTAAGTTCAAGAACGAACTGATCAGTGACACGACACGCAGCTATCCCAGCTTCACCCACGGCACGGCGTTGCCTTGGAGCGCGTCTATGAGCCTGCAGACGCAGGTACAGGAGTTCGCTACGTCCAGTGACCACGACGCGGAATATTTCGCGAATAAGATCGTCAACATCCTCAAGGAAGCTGGCGTGAAAGGAGAATGGAACCTTGTTGACTAAGAAATGGATGCGGCGCTCGCTGGCGATGCTGGGTGCGCTGACGCTTACAGCCGGACTGTGGGCTGCTCCCGCAATGGCGGAGGAAAAAACCTACACCCAGCCAACGCTCAATCCCCATGTGAAGAGCATCATCGAAGTTGACGGCTACCAGTTTATCGACCTGAACAGCAACGGCACGCTTGACCCCTACGAGGACTGGCGACTGGATGCTGACACCCGCACGGCGGACTTGGTCGGGCAGATGACGGTGCGCGAGAAAATTGCGCAGATGCAGCACCCGACGTACCTGCCGCGCGCCGATGGCAAGATTCCATCCTACCTGAACAAGTGGTGCAATAAGGAAGGCATCGGCATGCTGCTGATTCGCGAACTGAACAGCGTGGAAGCGGCTGCGGTGTCCATGAACACGATTCAGGAGTACGCTGAGGGGTCTCGTCTGGGCGTGCCGGTGCTGGTGTCGATGGACTCCGTGCATGGCCTGTCTTACGTCTCCGGCGCGACCGTTACCGGGCATAATCTGGCGCTGGCGGCAACCCGCGACGAAGACCTTGTCACCCGTCTGGCGGAAATTGCCCGCGATGAGCATATCGCCATCGGCGTTCGCATGACGCTGTCTCCCGAAGCCGACATTGCCTCTGAACCCCGCTGGGGGCGCGTCATGGAGACGTTCGGCGAAGACCCTGACCTTGTGACGAAGATGGTCACGGCGCAGGTCGTTGCGTTCCAGAATGGGCGCGACGGGCTGAACACCGGCGCAATCGTGGCCTGCATGAAGCATTTCCCCGGCGCAGGGCCGCAGATGGAGGGCAAGGACACCTCGCCCATCATTTCCAGCGCGGAAACGCTGCAAATTCACCTGAAGCCGTATTATGCGGCGCTGGAAGTCAACATTGCTTCCATCATGCCGTACTACTCTGTCCCGCTGGAGCTGGACATGGAGAACTCCGCCATCGGCTCGAAGGCGACGCTGCAAGACCTGCTGCGCGACGAAATGGGCTTTGAGGGCATCATCCAGACCGACTGGGGCATGATTTGGGCGATTCAGGAAGGCCGCGGCACGATGATGGGTGAAGAAGTGTCCGACGAAGAAGCCATCCTGATTGGCATCACCGAGAGCCGTGTGGACGGCATCGGCGGCGAATCCATCCGCCTGATTGACCAGATGGAAGAACTGACGAACGCGGGCAAGATTGACGAAGACATCCTGACGGCGGCGGCGACGCGCATCGTCAAGGCGAAGTTTGAATTGGGCGTGTTCGAGAATCCCTACTGCGACGTGGAGTACGCCGTGCAGTTCGTCGGCAACGAGGAACATCAGGCGGTGAACCTTGAAACGGCGCGCAAGGCGATGACGCTGCTCAAGAACGATGGCATCCTGCCTCTCAAACAGAACGAGAAGCAGACGATTCTGGTCTGCGGTCCGCGCGCCGGCGACATGGACTCGCTGGTCGGCGGCTGGTCTTCCGCGCAGGAGGGCTTGACCATTGCGGACGCGATTGCTGCTTACGCAGGCGAAAACGCAACGGTCATCTATGAATCCGACAACGTTGAGCGCATTGCAGAGCTGGCGAAGGATGCGGACATCATCATCGTGTCCGTCGGCGAACCGAGCTACCAGCACGATCCGCCGTGGGGCTACGACACGCTGGAGATCACCGGCAGTCAGCAGGAAATCCTCGAAGCGGCGAAAGCCAGCGGCAAGCCGATGGTGACGGTTGTCACGGGCGGACGTCCCTACATCCTGACGTGGTGCGACGAGAATACGAACGCGATTCTGGAAGCGTACTATCCGGGCTCGCAGGGCGGCATCGCGATTGCGGAAACGCTCTTCGGGCTGAACAACCCCACGGGCAAGACGCCCTTGCAGTTCCCGCGGGATATGGATTCTGTCCGCAATCAGGAAGGCGATGTGTCCTTCGACCTTGAAAACCCGCTGTATGACTACGGCTGGGGTCTGAGTTACGGCGAATGATGTATCAGCCCGTACAGGCGCAGCGGAATTGCCCAAGCCTGTACGGGCTTTCTTCAAAGCTGATAGCAAAACCTCGAACAGAATGCAACAGAAGGGGATTTGCCCATGGAACAATTTTCTGAATTTTTTGAGAATCTGGCGTTCATGACCTTTTCCCATGACAGGTTCTGGGTTCTCTGCGCCATCATCGTCGCGGTGATTCTCGTGTACCAGCTGCTGCTGCGCTTTGCGCCTAAAACAGTCGGCCCGGTACACCACTTTCTCCAGCGGCATCCGCTGATTTGGATCTGCATCCCGGCGGCGCTGCTGATTTACTTCGTGTATGTCTCGCTGGGCTGGAACCTGTGGGTTTCCGTGTCCGACTGGGAGTCGGGGCAGCTGGAAGCAAGCTACGGCTGGGGCGGCTTCGGCAACTACGCGAAGATGTTCTCCAGCCCCGACTTCTGGCCGTCGCTGCGCAATACGCTGCTGCTGTTCTGCCTGATTCCGCTGTGCCTCCTGCTGGGTCTGGGACTGGCGCTCATCATGGATCAGGGGCTTCGCGGCACGGCGCTGTTCCGCACGCTGATTCTGCTGCCGTTCGCGCTGTCCTTCGTCGTGACCGGCACGGTCTGGGCGTACATGTATCGTCCAACGGGCGGCGTACTGAACTCCTTCCTTTCGATTCTTGGCGTTGACGTTTCTGCCGCGATGAAAGCTGGACACCTGATGTGGGCGTCGAGCAACTCCACCATCATGCTGTCCATCATCATTGCGATGGTCTGGCAGTTCTCCGGTTACGTTGCGGTCATCTTCCTCGCCGCCATCAAGAACGTTCCGGTCAACGTCATCAACGCCGCGAAGCTGGACGGCGCGTATATGCCGCGCATCTACTTCAAGCTCATCATTCCGCAGCTTAAGGGTGCGATGGGTTCCTGCATCACGATTCTGGCGATGTACGCCCTGCGCTCGTTTGACTTCATCGTGTCGCTGGTGGGTTACACCACCTCCGCCGCGTGGACGCTGCCGATTTGGATGTACAATGAAGCGTTCCAGAACAACAACTTCGCGTATTCCGCGGCAATCAGCTGCTTCCTGCTTGCGCTGGTGCTGGTGCTGATTCTGCCGCTGACCTACTGGACGAACAGAAGGAAGTGAGCATGAAATGCAAAATAATCTGAGTATTGAGCGCAGCAAGCAGGAACAATCGGCACAGACGACGAAAATTAAGCCCAAGTGGCACATGACGGTACTGCATGTGGTGTACTACCTCATCATGATTGCGTTTCTGGTCTTCTACATGCTGCCGTTCTGGGGAACGGTGATGACGTCCTTCAAGTCCAACAGTGAAGTGATGACGACCACGCCCATCACACCGCCGTCAGAGTGGACAATGGAGGGTTACGAGAGCGCGATGGAGGAGCTTGCGCAGCCGCTGATGACCAGCCTGCTGGTGACGCTCTTCGGTGCGGCGGGATCGGTATTCCTCGGCTCGATTTGTGCCTACGCACTGAGCAAATGGAAGTTCCGGTTCAACAACGTGTTCTTTATCGCGCTGGTCGCGGCAACATACTTGCCCTTCCAAGCGATTCTGATTCCGCTTTTGCAGACCATCAACGCCCTTGACCTCTACGATAACCTCTGGGGTCTTGTGCTGGTTCACGCCGTCTTCGGTATGCCGATGTGTACGGTCATGATGCGCGGGTATTACGCCGACGTGCCGGACGCGCTGATTCGTCAGGCGATGATTGACGGCAACGGCGTATGGCAGATTTACCGCAAAATCGTCCTGCCGAACACGAAAATCGCGACGATTACGGTCTTTGTCTTCCAGTGTACGTCCATTTGGAATGAGATGCTGTTCGCGCTGGTGCTCGGCGGCTACGATTCCAAACCCGCGACCATTGCCCTGAACGAACTGGCGGGCACAATGGCGGCGGAATTCAACGTGCAGATGGCTGGTTCGCTGATTCTGGCGCTGCCGGTGCTGGTGCTGTACATCTTCATGGGCAAGTACCTCATCAGCGGTCAGATGTCAGGCGCGGTCACAGCGTCGTAATGCGCGGCACAATCAACAAGGAGGAAAGGTTCATGAAAAAACTGCTCAAAAGCGTCGCGGCGCTCTCCCTTTCCGCGATGATGCTGCTTTCGCCCGGTGTGCTGGCGGAAGAGGATGAGGAAGAAAGCAATGTCGTCGAATTGACGACGGTCGTGCAGGAATATGAAGGAAAGCAGATTGTGCTGAAAACTGCCGGACTGGATATTCTGGAGCAGGACGGCTACAAGTTCAAGGACTTGAACAAAAACGGCGAGCTTGACCCATATGAAGATTGGCGTTTGACGCCTGAAGAGCGCACGGAAGACCTGCTGAGCCGCATGAGCGACAAGAACAAGGCGGCGCAGATGGCGCACATGACGCTGGTCACGCTCAAAGAAAGCTGGTTCAGCGATCTGGACATCGGCTTTGCGCTGACGTACACTTACTTCGCGGAAAGCAAGGAGTCGGCGGGCGAGAAGATGAACTACGTCCAGTCCCTGTGCGAAGAAAGCGAACTGGGTATCCCGGTCGTCTTCTCCATGGACTCGGTCATTGGTGCAAGCTGGATTAACGACACGACGATTCTGCCGGACGCCATCACGCTGGGCGCGACGGGCGACGCGGAACTCGTGCAGGAGCTGGCAGACATTCAGCGGCAGGAAATGAAGGCGCTGGGTGTCCGCATGAGCCTCTCCCCGAACGCGGACTTGGCGACTGACCCGCGTTGGGGGCGCAATCAGGAAACTTACGGCGAAGACGCGAATACCGCCAAGGCGATGGTCGTCGCGGCGATTACGGGCTTGCAGAACGGCACGGATGGCATTGGTGTTGATTCCGTCATGTCCTGCGTGAAGCATTTCCCCGGCTCCGGCCCGCAGACTGGCGGCGTGGACGGCTCTCCGCTGGTGTTCGATGACGAAACGTTCGCGCTGCACCTGAGCATCTTTGAGGCGGCGCTGACGGTGCATCCCGCGTCTATCATGCCTTACGGCTATTCGACCGTCCCGTATCTGGGCGGCGACGCGGTGGAGAATTACGCGCATGAATCCTCTGTGGTCATGAACGATGTTCTGCGCGGCCGTCTGGGCTACGACGGCATTATCCAGACCGACTGGGGTCTGAACCACATCGTCGCGATGCAGGCGGGTGCGGACGTCATGGGCGGCATGGGTCAGCGCGACGTCACCCGCATGGTGGATCAGGTTGACCCGTCGCTGCTGACGGATCGCTGCCGCCGTCTGCTGCTGGCGAAGTTCCGGCTGGGCGTGTTCGAGAACCCCTACACCGACGCGGACGAAATCGCGCAGGTTGTCGGCAGCGAAGAACATTATCAGAAGGCAATGGAAGCCGCGGAAAAGGCAGTCACGCTGGTGAAGTACGAGAACCAGCAGCCGCTGGAAGGTCAGCAGATTCTGGTCGTGGGCGCGCTGGCGAAGAACGTTGATGCGCTGTCGAGCGGCTGGAAGATTTCCTCCGAAACAGGCTTGAAGACGGAGGGCAAGTCCATCTACGATGCCATCTGCAAGCGGGCGGGTGCGGACAACGTGACCTACATCGGCGATGACGAAACGCTGATTGCCGATTCCTACCCGGCGGGTACGACTGCGATTGTCGTCGTCGGTGAAGCGAGCGGCACGCACGAACCCGCGTGGGGCACGGCGACGCTGGAATTCCCCGCGGAACAGCAGAGCTTGTTGAAAAAACTCGATGCGTCCGGCGTGAACGTTGTATCCGTCGTGCTGATGAATCGCGCGTATGTCATGACGCCGGTGGATGCCGCGTCCGACGCGGTGATGATTGTCTACCGTCCCGGCGTGACGGCGGGCGCGGAAGCGGTGGCTCATGCGCTCTTCGGTGACTGCGCGATTTCCGGCAAACTGCCGTGGCAGATTCCTGCGACGATGGATCAGGTGATGCTCCAGCGCGAAGACCTGCCCAAGGACATCGAAAATCCGCTGTATGATTACGGTTTCGGCATTGAAGTGGCCGCATTCGGTCAATAAGCACTGAGGGAAAGAAAGGAAGTCCGCCATGGCAGCGATTACGATTAAGAACATGGACGTGACCTACAACAAGGGCAAGTCCTATGTCATCAAGGACATGAATCTGGAAATCAAGGACGGCGAATTCTGCGTCTTCCTTGGGCCGTCCGGCTGCGGCAAGTCTACGCTTGGCCGCACCATCCTCCAGCTGTATCACCAGACTTATGGCCGCACCATGTAAGATCGGA
>OIPR01000389.1_pt1 | contig 9571 bp, 9 predicted proteins | sample 1607991 | NCBI WGS metagenome assembly OIPR01 (sample SAMN02674699, study PRJEB24791) | human gut metagenome, SKBSTL042 | isolation source: stool | host: Homo sapiens | place: USA | reverse complement strand
TCTACACTCTTTCCCTACACGACGCTCTTCCGATCTTATATTTTGCCAAAAGCGTATCTATTTCTACATAAGCAATTTTCATTCCGGACAGTCCGGCTGCCTGTGCTGATGCATTAGTCGTCTGATTATCCGCTTTACCGGCGCATTGAGAAAATAAAACGATTAGTGCAAGAGCTGCCAAACCGTTTACGAGGTAGTTTAATCTCTTCATAATTTGTAAAAATATTGTTTTTAGTTTATTTAGTTCATACTATCGTTTAAGGCTTTCTCCAGTTCATCGATAGAGAAGCGGCTTTTCTTCTGTGCTTCCCTGTCTTGCGACTGCACGCATCCGATTCCTCTATCACGCATCGCCTTATTACCGCTGACATGTCCGTTAGGAAACTTACCGCCTTTCACAAAAAAGACCTTCACGCCCAATAAAACAATGCAAATAGCAACTATTAACAAAGTTATCAATAATGTACCAAGCATTTCCATTAAATTTGTTGCACAAAACAGAATATCGTCCGATAAAAAGCATTTGGAATTTGTTTTTACTTTTATCAGCACTGTTTTGTGGGTGCAAATATAGGGCTTTGGTTGGACTAAGCACCCTTTTTTACTCTAAAAAAAGAGAAAGGGAAATAAAATAGCCAATTAATTTAACCATATTTAGCAATAAGAGGTTAATTTGTACAAGATTTGAATTTCAGAAACAGAAGATCAGGATACGCTTCACTTGTGTCCTGGCTGCTATAAACTATTAAGATATGGAAAAAAAAGATTTGAAACCGGCTGGCGTATTCCACTATTTCGAGGAAATCTGCCAGGTACCGCGCCCTTCCAAAAAGGAAGAAAAGATTATCGCTTTTCTAAAAGCATTCGGAGAAAAACATAAGTTGGAAACAAAGGTGGACGAAGCCGGAAACGTACTGATTAAAAAGCCTGCCACTCCGGGCATGGAAAACCGAAAGACCGTTGTGCTACAGTCGCATGTAGACATGGTATGCGAGAAGAATAATGATGTGAAGCATGACTTCCTCACCGACCCTATCGAGACCGAGATAGACGGGGAATGGCTGAAAGCCAAAGGTACGACGCTGGGAGCGGACAACGGTATCGGTGTAGCCACCGAACTTGCCATCCTTGCCGATGACAGTATCGAACACGGACCTGTCGAATGCCTGTTCACCGTAGACGAGGAAACCGGACTGACCGGTGCCTTTGCCTTACAGGAAGGTTTCATGAGCGGTGACATCCTGCTGAATCTCGATTCTGAAGATGAGGGAGAATTGTTCATCGGCTGTGCGGGCGGCATAGACTCCGTAGCCGAATTCACCTATAAAGAGGTGGATGTACCTGCCGGATATTTCTGCTGCAAGGTACAGGTAAAAGGACTTAAAGGCGGACATTCCGGCGGCGATATCCATTTAGGACTCGGTAACGCCAACAAATTATTGAACCGCTTCCTGAGCCAGACTTTCAAGAAGTACGATATGTATCTCTGCGAAATCGACGGCGGCAACCTGCGCAATGCCATTGCACGAGAAGCACATGCCGTTATAGCCATCCCCGAAGCCGACAAGCATGCGCTGCGTACCGACTTGAATGTATTCGCCGCCCAGGCGGAAGCCGAATATGCTGTAGCAGACCCCGATTTGCAGTTTACCCTCGAATCGGAAAATCCCCGTGCCAAAGCTATCGACAAAGACACTGCCAAACGTCTGTTACAGGCTCTTTACGCAGCTCCACACGGAGTATATGCCATGAGCCAGGATATTCCGGGTCTTGTGGAAACCTCCACCAATCTGGCATCCGTAAAGATGAAACCCGGTAACATCATCCGTATCGAGACAAGCCAGCGCAGTTCTATCGAGTCTTCCAAACAAGACATCGCGACTATGGTACGTACCGTATTCGAAATGGCAGGAGCCAGCGTATCTTTCGGCGACGGCTATCCGGGCTGGAAACCCAATCCGCACTCGGAAATCCTGGAAATTGCGGCGGAATCATATAAGCGTCTGTTTGGTGTGGATGCCAAAATAAAGGCTATCCATGCCGGACTGGAGTGCGGGTTATTCCTCGACAAATATCCCTCTTTGGATATGATTTCCTTCGGGCCTACCCTGCAGGGAGTACACTCTCCCGATGAACGGATGCTTATCCCCACTGTACAAAAGTTCTGGGATCACCTGCTTGATATATTGAAGCATATCCCTGCCAGGAATTGATGAGCTTACATAAATGGAGATATAAAGAAAGAATGCGGAGCAAAAGAGGACATGCTCCGCTTCTTTTTATCCCGCTATCCGCTCTGATGCTTCTTGCTTTCCTGACTTCCGCTCCACTCCACGGGCAAGAGAAGAAAGATACTCTTACCTTCCGCATCATGGGTTACAACGTAGAAAACCTGTTTGACTGCCGCCATGATACCCTGAAAAACGACCGTGAGTTTCTGCCCGATGCCGTCCGGCGCTGGAACTATACCAAATACAAAAAGAAACTGAATGCCATTGCACGTGTCATCATCGCCGCAGGCAAATGGACACCACCCGCACTGGTTGCCCTCTGTGAAGTGGAGAACGACAGTGTGCTACGCGACCTTACCCGCTACTCCGTCCTGCGTGAGGCCGGCTACCGCTATGTAATCACTCATTCTCCCGACGAACGGGGCATCAATGTGGCGCTGCTCTATCAAAGAGGCATCTTCAAATTACTTTCCAACCGAAGCTATCCGGTAATGAAACCTCGCAGAAACAGCCGCCCCACACGCGATATTCTCCACGTCAGCGGACAGCTTTTAAACTCCGATACTTTGGACGTATTTGTCGTGCATTTTCCGTCCCGTTCCGGCGGGGCAAAAGCGTCCGAACCGTACCGCCTGGCAGCGGCACAAAGATTGAAAGACACAACAGACAGCCTGCTCCGGATCCGCACCCGCCCTCAAATCATCATTATGGGAGATTTCAACGACTATCCCGACAACAAATCCATACAGAAGATACTGAAAGCCGGAATACCGCCCACAGAAACGGACTCTTTGGATTCCCGGATGCTTTACCATCTTTTAGCAAGAAAAGGCATTGACAACAAGCATTTCGGCAGCTACAAATATCAGGGGGAATGGGGACTGCTCGACCATATCATTCTTTCCGGCAGCCTGCTGATGCCAGGTTCTCCCTTATACACCACAGAGGAGAAAGCCGATGTGTTCCGTGCTCCTTTCCTTCTGACCGAAGACCGGAAATACGGCGACGAACAACCCTTCCGCACCTACTACGGCATGAAATATCAAGGGGGATACAGTGACCACCTGCCCGTATGGGCGGAATTCCGCCTACTGTATTAATCGGAATACTGGTAGAGCTTTAAATCGAACTTGCCGACTATTGCCAGCAAATGATCGAAAATATCGGACTGAATGCGCTCGTATTCTCTCCAGACCTTATTGCGGGAGAAGAAATAAACCTGTATGGGTACTCCGTAAGTGGTTGGTTCTTTCTGACTGATAATCAAATCCATATCCTGATTGACAACCGGAAGGCTGCGCAGATAGCGTTCAATATAAATACGGTAAAGCTGCGAGTTAGTGGGTACTTCCCCTTCCGCGGGCTGATAATCCGCCATCAGAGGTACATTCTTACGGATAGCATCCAAGTCTTCCGGCGTACAGAACTTCAAGGTAGTCATATCCAGATAGATATTTTTATTGACCCGGCGTCCGCCACTCTCCTGCATCCCCCGCCAGTTCTGGAAAGAGTTATTGACCAGCGTATAGGGCGGAACGGTAGATATCGTCTCATCCCAATTCCGGATCTTTACAGTGTTCAACGTGATTTCCTCGACAGTACCGTTGGCTACTCCATTGGGCAACTGTATCCAGTCGCCGATACGCAGCATATCATTGGCAGAAAGCTGTACCCCCGCCACAAATCCCAGAATACTGTCTTTGAACACCAGCATCAGTACAGCCGCCGATGCACCCAAGCCTGCAAACAAAGTCATCGGGGACTTATTCACCAGCACCGCGATTATAACAATGCCGCCGATAAAGAACAGCAATACCTGAAGAACCTGCACAAACCCTTTCATCGGACGGTTCTTCTGCTTGTCCCTTGCATTATATACATCCAGCATCACCAGCAACAAGCCGTTGATAGTGAACAGTATGGCAGCAATGATATACACCGCACATATTTTCTGTGAGAAGTCCAGTATCTCTTTTCCCCGCACAAAGGCCAGGGGCAATAAGAAGTAAACCAATATACCGGGCAAGATATGAATAAGATGATGCACCACCCTGCGTTTCATCAGCAATGTATTCCACTGGTGGGGTGCACGCTTTGTATAATGTTTCATCCCCCCTACAAATATAGCCTGACACAGATAATCCAGCCCTATTGATACGCCTATCATTAATACGGCAATGATCGTCTCGTCAAACATATTCGCAAGTTTCGGGTCTACTCCCCAATCGATGAGGATTTCGTTCATCCAGCTTCCTAAGCTCACCATAAGCATTCTGTTTTTATTAGTCTGTCGATAAGGATAACAAATCCAAAGAAAAGATGTTTATTCACCTTTGCCTCAAAGAAGCGGACAAAGCAAGCCGCTACAACATCGCCCGTACCAATGCATAAGCCAGAATGCCGGATATGGTAATTCCTCCTACCCAGATTGGAACATAGATATGCTCATAACTCTCTTTACGCCTATACTTACACAGCCGGCTGAAAAGCCAGTAACAGAGAGAAGCGCCTACAAAGCCCACAAAAGCACCTACCAGCAAGTCGCCGGGATAATGTACTCCCAAGTAAGAACGGGAATAGCACGTTACCACCGCCCATAACATGATGAACCAGTTCAAGGCACGGTTACGAAACAGATAAAACAGGAAGAAAGCCAGGCCGAACGTATTGGCGGCATGGCAGGAGGGAAAACCGTACCGACCGCCCCTATAACCGTTTACTATCTGCACGAACTCCGAAATGGGATTCTCCAGATTCGCCGGACGAAGCCTGCACACTACCGGACGGATAACGGTTGCCCCCACCTGGTCGGCAAAAACAATGGTCAGCGCAATAGCCATGACACAGCCGATGGCAACTTTCCAATGCAGGTTGCGGACAATTACATAAAGGATGGCGGCATACAACGGCACCCAAATCCACTTCCCGCTAAAGACATACATAAAATAATCCGCCCATTCGGCACGCCACCCGTTTATTGCGAGCAACAAGTCGGTGTCCGTTTCGACCAACCCCGACAAAACATCTGCTAATATCATTCTATCTTTTGGCTATATCGTCATACAACTTCTGCAGATAGGCCTGCCCCAAAGAGAGGTTTTGCCCTTTCTTCGGGCCTTCATCTACAACAATCGCATCCGCTTCATTATTAAATATCAATTGGTTGTCCGGCGTCAAAAAGCCGAAAGCGTCCGGCATGGTAAAGAAAGCAAAATGAGGAGAAGCCGGATTGAGCATATCTTTACTGAACGTAAACTCACCGTGCGGTATCGACAACTGCGCCAATAACGTAGCGGCAATATCCTGTTGGGAACCGTAGACACCGATACGTTCCGGTCCGCGTACCGCCCCGCCCACTATCAGCAGAGGAATCCGGTATCTGCCCGTTTCAAGGTTTCCGATACGTTCGGGATAGGCTCCCAAATGGTCGGGAACCAGTACCACTGCCGTATTCTTCCATTGCGGCAACCTGCGGAACTGTTTCACAAAATCACCGATGCAACTGTCCGTATACGCAAAAGCATTCAAACGTTCGTTCGCCAAACGGCTGTACGGAACTTCAAACGGCTCATGGCTGCTGGAAGTCTGCAACACACGGAAATGCGGCGTCTCCCTACCCGCCAGGGTACTGTCGGCAGCTTCCGCCTTCAGGTCGTCCAGCAAACGGCGGAACACAAGATGATCGTGCACGCCCCACTTGCTCAGACGCTCCGATACCGGAAAGTCCCGGTCGGCAACAATGTCCTCAAAACCGGACGACATCAGATAGGAACGCATATTGGTGAAGTCGGCATCACCGCCATAATAATATTTCGTCCTGTAACCGGCATTCTTCAAACAGCCTGCAATGGCAGGGATAGACTGCGTCTTACGGGGATACTTCATTATGCTGGTAGTGGGCTGTGCCGGATACCCGCTCAATATGGCAACCAACCCGCGGTCGGTGCGGAAACTGTTCGCATAGAAATTCGTGAAGAGAACGCCCTCTTGCGCCAGGCTGTCCAACTGCACGGCCACGCCGGGTTCTCCCCCAAGCGTTGTCATCAGCCACGAAGAGAAACTCTCCATGATGATAAATAGCACATCGGGACGCTTTGTCGTAAACAACGAATGCAAAGAATCCGGAGCCTGCAGCAGGGAATCTGCCGAAATACCGTCCCGCATCGGAACGGCAGGGTCTGTCAAACCGGAAAAAATACGGTCGGCCGCATCCGCTTCCATGAAACGGTATTGACTGCCGAAGTCCTTCTGCTTAGAGAGAGACTCCATTAAGCTGAAAGCCGGATTAATGGCGGCATGGTTCAAACGCTGGTCGGTACTGAAATACACCTTCCCGGTATTCATGGTGGAGACTGTAAATCCGCCACGAATCGGGATAAACAATAATCCGGTCAGCAGCAACAGTACCCCCGATACCCTCAAACGCCGATAAGGTATCTTCATGCGTTCGAAAACCCGTTTCCGCAACAGCACGCCATGGAATATCCCGTATAATGCCGCCACATAGGCAACCATTGCAATAATTCCCCCGATTACCACCCATATACTGACACTTGCCACCGCATCTTTGGGCGAAGAAAAGAAATAGAACAGAGGCGTAGCGTCCAACCGGAATCCCCAGTATTCGTATAATCCCAAATCGACGGTAAATATAACGGAGAGCAAAACCGAAACGAAAGCAAAATAACCGTACCATATACGGCGAAGAAGATTGGATACCGTCCAGGCAGAACAGATAAAGAGCAATCCAGGAACAACAGTCAGATAGCCTGCAAGCGATAAGTCCAACGGCAGTCCATGCCACATCACACCCAACCACTCCGTCCACGAAACGCCCTCGTACAAGGAACGGTAGAAGAGCATAAAAAACGGTTTCTGTAATGCGAATATACAGATAAACAAGCAGTATGTCTTGAGAAATCCTATAAGCCTATCTTTCATCGGTGCTTTTTCTTAAACTGAATATATTCGGCAAAAATAAAGTTTTTTATTCTATTTCTCGCCAATATTGGTTAAGAAATGCGTGAAAGATAGGCTTATAAGAATTTAAGAGCTATCCGTTTACACGTTTATAGTCTTCCAGGAACTTCTTTAATCCGGCGTCCGTCAGCGGATGATTCAGCAGTCCTTTTATGGCGGAAAGCGGACATGTAGCTACATCCGCCCCTACCTCTATGCACTGGATGATATGCGCCGTATGGCGGATGGAAGCCGCAAGCACCTGGGTAGCGTAGCCATAATAACGGTATACGTCCACAATCTTACCCACCAAAGCGATACCGTCTTCACTGATGTCGTCAAGACGGCCTACAAAAGGCGAAACGTAAGTTGCTCCGGCTTTTGCCGCCAGCAGCGCCTGCCCTATGGAAAATACCAGTGTACAGTTGGTGCGGATACCTTTTCCCGAAAAGTATTTAATAGCTTTTATGCCGTCTGCGATGCAGGGTACTTTCACCACGATATGCGGATTGAGCGCGGCGAGTTCTTCACCTTCCTTAATCATGCCCTCGTAATCGGTAGCAATAACCTCTGCACTGACATCTCCCTGCACGATGTTGCAGATGTCTACATAATGCTTACGCTGGTTTTCCACGCCTTTGATGCCTTCTTTCGCCATGAGCGAGGGATTGGTAGTTACTCCGTCGAGTACGCCCATATCATAGGCTTCCCGAATCTGGTCTAAATTTGCAGTGTCGATAAAGAACTTCATAATATAATTTGTTTAAGGATTTATTTTACAAATATAGCGATTTACGCCATAGTCTGTTCTTTATCAGCAGGATATTTTAGCGGTTACGCGTCAGGCACAAACGGTGGGTTATCGTTTCCGGCAACTCGTTCTCGTAATGGGTCACCATAATCATGGTCTTGTCCCTACGACGGCAGAAGGCTTCTATGATTTTCCTGACGCGACGGCGGTTGTACGTATCCAGCCCATGTAGCGGTTCGTCAAGAATCAGCAGTTCGGGGTCTTTCACAAAGGCACGCGCCAGCAAGGCAAGGCGCTGCTCGCCGCTGGACAGTTGCAGGAAAGGCTTATCCTTCAGATGCGCCACACCGAAAATATCCATCCACCACTCACACACAGCCATCTGGCCGGCATGCGGACGTTTGTACAAACCGATGCTGTCGTGCAGTCCGGAAGCTACGATTTCAATGGCAGGCAGGTTTTTCAGATAGGCACGGTGCATCTCCGGACTGACGTAACCTATATGCTTCTTGATTTCCCAAATGCTCTCTCCCGTACCTCGCTTACGGCCGAACAGACGGATGTCGCAGGCATAAGACTGAGGATTGTCCGCACATACCAGACTGAGTAAAGTGGACTTGCCCGCACCGTTCTCACCGCTCAATGCCCACTTCTGCCCACGCATCACCGTCCAGTCCAGTTCTTTCAGAATCGTACGGTCACCGTAGCGGATACTGATTTTGTTCAGCCGGACCACTTCGTCCGAAGTAAAGTTCGTGTTTTCGTAAGGAAGACCGGCAATGCGCTGCTGCAATTCGCCCAAAGAAGCGGCATCCGCCTCAGCACGAAGGGCATCTTGTTCACGGAAAGCCTGCAAATAAGCTACACGCGGCATTTTCTCTCCCACTGTTTTATTGTCAACAGGAACTACGTGGGTAATAAAAGACGGTATATCATCCAGCATGGAAAGTACCAGTACGATTTGCAGGGAAGCAAGTTGCGCCAGCTTCTCCAAGACGGTGTACAACAGCTCGCGCGTGGCAGCATCCAGTCCGATGAAAGGGTTATCCATGATAAGGACACGCGGAGCCGTAAGCAGCGTCTTGGTCAACTGGAACTTACGGAGTTCTCCGCTGGAAAGGAGAATGACCTTCTTGCCCAGCATCGGTTCGATACGGAAAAGCTCAAACAGTTGCTGTCTGAGAGACTCGTCCTTTACCTCGCCCAGCAGGTCGCGCACCAGCGGAGCATCTTCCTGGTCGTGAGCATTCCAACGCTGCTGGTAGTAATAATTGGCATCGGCGGAACCGTAGGTGTCACGAAAAGCGATGTACCTGATGTTGTCGTAAGCGGTTTGTATGGCGGAAGGACGGAAATCGTATGTCAGCGTACCGTCGCGCAAGGGATACTTGCCCGTAAGCAAATCGACCAACAGACTCTTTCCTGCCCCGTTAGGGCCTGCGATAGCGATATGTTCACCGTCGAGAAAATCAAGGGTTATGGGGTTCGATAAACGGACAAGCGGGTTGCGTGCCACGCCCCCCGCTATATGTATGGTATGTTGTTGCATCCTGTCAATGGTTTGTGGTTTGAACGGAGCAAATTTAGATATAAATCACGATTTATATGCCAGTGGGATATGAAAAAATCA
>OIPR01000360.1_pt1 | contig 10309 bp, 15 predicted proteins | sample 1607991 | NCBI WGS metagenome assembly OIPR01 (sample SAMN02674699, study PRJEB24791) | human gut metagenome, SKBSTL042 | isolation source: stool | host: Homo sapiens | place: USA | reverse complement strand
CTCCGCGGTTATGGCAACTACAAAGGCCAGTGGGAGTTCCCGGGCGGCAAAATCGAGCCGGGAGAAACCCCGCAGCAGGCTCTGAAGCGGGAAATCGAAGAAGAACTGGACACGGAAATCGCCGTGGGGAATCTAGTTGGGACAATCGAGTATGATTATCCGGCGTTTCATCTTTCCATGGACTGCTTCTGGTGTGAAGTGGTTTCCGGCGATCTTGTTCTGAAAGAAGCGGAAGCTGCACGATGGCTGACAAAAGATGACATTGATTCCGTTCCGTGGCTCCCGGCGGATCAGACCATTTTGGATGTTATCAGAAGCTCAATGGTAAAGAAAAAGTGACTCACTTGAATTTTGCAGCATAATCTGACCATGGAACCGCACGAATAAAAACAATGCCCTCATAGTTGAGAGGATTCGTAAATCTTCTTGGCTATGAGGGCGTTTCATTCCACGGGGATTTTTATGTTACCGAACAATTGGAGATATCTCAGAGGGGACATCTACTATGCAGACATGGAGCCGCATATCGGCTCGGAACAGGGCGGGAAACGCCCTGTGGTAGTTCTGCAGAACAACATTGGAAACCGTCATTCGCCTACATTGATCGTTGCAACTGTTACCACCCGGACGGAAAAGAAGAAAAACCAGCCCACCCATGTGCTGGTGGATTCCAACCCGGCCTTTGAAGAACCGTCCATGATTCTTCTGGAGCAGATCTTCACGATCGATAAATCCCGCATCGAACGCTTTATGGGCTATGCCAGCAAGGCTGAAATGCTCCGCATTGATATGGCTTTGCTGGTCAGTCTGGCTCTGAACGTTCTGAGCGGAAACCGCAGCGAATAGCGGACAACCAGTAACCCGTAAAAATGAGGTGATAGCGATGTAATCGGAGGTGAGTGAGCCATGCGAAAGAGTGCCCCCATTGAAGTGGTGGTACATTACCCCAAAACGAAAGAGGGATGGGACGAACTCGGAAAACGGGTCGCAACCGCCCACGCCAACTATGTGATCGAAAAAATCGACCGTCTGAACTGCCCCACATGGCAGAAGCTCGAATTGCTGCAGGCGGTGATCGATACTACCAAAGGAACCTACAAACCCAAAGAACACCAAAAGCCCGGCTGGCAGCCGAGCCGATAAACAAAGCCCCACGCTCAACATATGCTTTTCTGCTCTGACCAGAGACGGTCAGATTCAGAGGCAGTGTTGAGCGTGGGGCTTTTTGTGTTACATAAGTTTTTGGAATTTTGCTGACAAAATAAAATCATTGATTGTTGGCGGCCAATATGGTATTCTTTTTGCAAGGGAAGGTGAAGTGCATGAATCGTCGCAGCGTGAAAATTATGAGAAGAAAAGCCGGGGGAACAGCAGGAAAGAATGCAGAAAAGTATTCGGTCAATCTCCCGGCAGTGTGGCTTCATGCGATGGGACTTTCAAAAGAGGACCGGGTAGAACTTTCTTTTGACGGTGAAAAAATCACCGTCCGACCGCTTGCATCAACAGACCCGGAACTGTTCCGCAGAAATGCAGAACAGAAAGGACATCAGCTGAAAGAATATCGGTATTATGACGGAGATACGTTGTGTACCGTGATTTTGGCAGATTTTACAGCGGAGCAGATCTGCATCGAAAACAAAGTTGACGAAATACTGGATACTGCGTTTGGTGTGAACGAAACGCCCTCATGGGAAGACTTCCTGGCCTTTCTGGCAGACCGATGCATTCCGAAAACACGAAAGGGCTTGGATTACTATCTGGATGCTGTTGGCGTTCCGGAATATGACCCGGTTCTGCTTGTTGAAAAGACGCAGGGAAGAATGGCGGAGGATCACAAATGGCTGGAAATTATTTGACGCTGCATATTACCCAAAACAGTTCCGCTTTTTGCTGAAAGAGCGTATCGAAACCGTCCTGATGGAGCAGCAGAAAAAGCTTTTTGAAAAGTAAAAGCTCTTGCGTCCCGTGAAAAAAGAAGGTAATATAAATACAGAGCAAGACACAGAACGCAGGGAGGGATGAAAACCATGTTTTACGAGATCATGCACCGGGAAAGCTGTGTGGCACAACTCAGCACGACAGGGGAATGCAGGGTCTGCCTCGAGGATTTCATGCCCTATGATCTGGTTCTGGTGGAATCGGATGATTTTGACGAGCGCATCAATAATGTAACGAACTTTTACTATTGGTGCGCCTCCCGGATGTTGACGTTGGATCGCACCTACGCCAAGGAAATCCTGAACAGTATCGGTGCATCTCAGAGTGTTACGGACAGGGAACGAGCACAGATTGCATTATCCTACCATTGTCTGTCTTTGCTGGATGTGTTCTGGGTGAAAGAAGAAAACGAGAAGATTCGATTCGAGGATATCAACCTTTTTGCACACTCCTTAAGCAATGCGCTTGTGGATATTGCGCTGCGGGGGCACCAAATGACGGTGACAAACGCCCATCTTCTGGCAAATGACCTGTCTACGGGCGGCTTGTACCCCAAAGCATGGGTGCGCAAAGAGGATGGATTCTATCTTTACAAGGATGGCGGCAGGGATGCGGTGGAACGTGAAGTGCTGGCAAGCAAAATCTGCCGGTGCTTTGACTGCCATCAGGTACTGTATGAGCAGGGAATGTTTGAAAATGAGCCGGTTTCTATCAGCAAAATCATGACATCTCAGCGATACAGTCTTGTGACCTATGCAGCCTATGACGTCTACTGCACGAACCATGATTGGAACACGCTGGATAAGATCTTAGAGTTGGATGCTCCCAGCTACTATATGATGAACATTCTGGATTATCTGGTGGGCAATACCGACCGTCATTGGGAAAATTGGGGTCTGCTGGTAGACAACGAAACCAATCAGCCCATCCGTCTGCATGACCTGATGGACTTCAACCGGGCGTTTCAGCAGTACGACACGCCAGAAGGCGCAAACTGTCTGACCGTGGGAAAACGCCATCTGAGCCAAAAAGATGCTGCAGTGGAAGCGGTGCGGAACATCGGACTGAACCAAGTCCGTCAGGTGGAGCACACCGTATTCTCCGAGCATCCGGCATGGAAAGCAACGTTTGAAGAACGACTGCGTGTTTTACGGAACGCCATGTAAGTCAGAGCGAATATCAGAATAATTGAAACAGAATGATTCCATAACGAAAGCCCGTCTGCGCTGCCACATATCGTGGCTTGCAGACGAGCTTTTTCGTTTGACCGGAGAAAAATTACCATACCTCACATGCGAAGCATAGATGGAAAATCGGAACCAAGGTTTTCCACCAGATGGCAAAAGCACTTCTGACTGATGGTCTTTTGTCCACTCTCCCAGCAGCGGATGCTTGTCCGGCTGACCTTTGCATGGTCGGCAAGCTGCTGACGGTTCCAGCCTTTTGCCTCCCGGTATCTGCGGAGGAAGGCTCCTCCGCCCCGGTGCAGAAACAGGGTGTAGTCGTCCAGAATATCCTCCACCGGGATGCCGTAAAGGGCGGCGAGCTTGTCCGCAAGTTCGGGCGTGAAGCTGCGGTGAAATGCGCCGCTTTCCAGATCCCGATAGAGCCATTCCTCCATGCCCACCATGGCAGCAACCTCTTTTTGCAGCAGGTCAAGACCATAGCGGCACCAACGCAGACGGTCCCATGGGTTCGGGATGTCGGCGTAAGAGTGGTACATACGGTAGAACGCCTGCGCCTCTACGGTGGTGCGGGGGCCTGCCAAAGTTACCTGTAAGATGTATAGAGGGGTTAGACCACAACCCTCACATGACACCCTCTGAAGCAGAAAAAAGGAACCGCTCTCTCGGCTCCAAAAAATCCATTTTGATGTAGATGCGTTGTTGTGTGAAAGAGGTGGATTCTCTTTTCCATCCCAAAGTGCGCTGGGGAGAGGATAGCATTTTCAATGCAGCGGCTGGCGTAAGTAGAAAACCTTGCCCGGCGGGTGGAGTCAAAGGTGCCCACGGCTTTCATCAGGCCAATGGTACCGATGGAGATGAGATCATCCTGATCGCAAGGCTGGGCGTAATATTTTTTGGTGATGTGAGCCACCAGGCGCAGATTGTGCCGGATGAGTTTTTCCCGGGCGGTAGAGTCACCTGCCCGCAGGGCGGCAAATGTTTCGATTTCTTCTTTAGCGGTCAATGGCCGTGGGAAGCTTCCGGCCTCCAGGTGAAGGGCCAGAAGCAGAAATTTTGAGGCAAAAAATTGCAGCAACGGGAAAATCATAGCAACACCCCCTTGTTGCTACTGTATGAGGTGGACAGGTGGATTTGAACAGGAAAAACATGTTTTCCACTGAAAAATAATTGCCGGAATGACATGACGGCGTTCAACCGCAACTTCGGCGGCTCGTCCGGCGGCGGTGGTGGTGGCAGAAACCACAACAACAATGGCGGTGGCGGCGGGGACGGCAGCGGGTGCGGCTGCCTGATCGCTATTGCAGTGGTCGTGGTGCTGATTCGGATCATCTTGGGTGGTTGAATCAATCCCTGCAGGTGAAACACAGGTTTTCCCTGTGGGGATTTTTCGAATCTGCTTGTAGAAAACGGCGGTCTATGGTAGCATGAAATCAAAGAAAAACAGGAGGGCTTACACATGGTTTTACTGGTTGTGGATACACAGAAAGGTATCGTGGATGAACGCCTGTATGCGTTTGAAAAGTTTGTCAGCAACATCAAGGAGCTGATCCGGACTGCCCGCGAACAGGGAATCGAGGTCGTCTATGTCCAGCATGACGATGGGCCCGGCACCGGTTTCTCCATCGGGGACGATGAATTTGAGGTCTATTCCGGGTTTGCACCGCTGCTGACTGAAAAACGGTTCGTCAAGACTGTATGCAGTGCGTTCAAAAAAGAAAGCGGTCTGCTGGAATATCTGACGGAAAAGGGCGAAAAAGATGTGATGGTCTGCGGCATCATGACCGACTTCTGCATCAATGCAACGGTGGAGGCGGGCTTTGAGCATGGCCTGCACATGATCGTTCCTGCCTATGCAAATTCCACGCAGGACAACGAGTACATGACAGGGGAGCAGAGCTACCACTATTACAATGAATTCCTCTGGCCGGACCGCTATGCCGATTGTGTGCCCATGGACAAGGCGCTGGAGCTGCTCAAAAAGTGAGGAGTAATGCTATGTCATCACTGAAGAACCCTTTTGGAGAAAAAAACGGAAAACTTATACTGATTTCAGATATCTCCCCAAAGGAAAATGGAAAAAAATGTGGTTGCATTTGCCCACTTTGCAAAGGAGAATTTCAGGCAAAAAACAATGGGACGATTCGACAACCACATTTTGCGCATCTTGGAAAGCCGTGCAATGAAACGATTGCCTTTATGACAGCTCTTTATAAGTTTTTTGAGCAGAGCATAGAGTTAAGCGGGACATTTTGCCCGCCATCTGTTTATGCGAATTTTAGTGGACTTGCGGCAGACCAACGAGCATGGTTAAGTACAATTCGGGCATATACTAATTTCTCGACGGTTCAATTAGATAAAGCAGAAATCATATTAGAATCCCACCCGTTTGAAGTGGAAGGATGTGAGGTTGTCTGTAAAAAAGAACTTCCTGAAGCACTTCTATTGACTGCAAAAGAAAAACAGAGAAAACTTGCGGTTATCGTTGTTCCTCCGGCAACAATTTGTAAAGAACAACAGGCTCCTCGGCCATATAATCAGTTACCAACACTTGCAATCTATATCGACAAAAATGTAAACTTCTATGAGCTACATAGCGAACAGCTCATGAAGAAAATTGAAAAACTCGACTTTCGAACAGAGTGGATCAAAAATAATAAACTGGAGCGACTGAAAGATGAATGGTTAGAGCGAAAATTACAAGAACATCAGCTTGAATATGAAAAAATAAAAGAACGGCAGAAAGACGTTCAAAAAAAGCTAAATGAAAAAATAGAATCGGTTGACCAGAGAAGAAATGTAGTAGGATTGACAGAAGAGCGTTGGCATACCTGCGTAAGATGTCATAAGTGCAAACCGGAAAGTGAATTAGTGTATTATCAACATGATCGCGAAGATGACGAAGCAATTTGCAGAGAATGCTCTCAAAAGAAGAACAGAGAAATTGAACAGTCAGTGGTTGATGTTGATATATGGAATTTTGAGAAGTAGAGGGTTCATCGCATATGATTTTTGAAAAAGTAAAAAATCAGATTCAAGTGGTGCAGGGTGATATTACCAAACTGGACTGTGACGGCATCGTGAATGCGGCCAATCGCAGTCTGCTGGGTGGCGGCGGTGTGGATGGTGCCATCCACCGGGCAGCAGGGCCGGAATTGTTGGCGGAGTGTCGTACGCTGCACGGCTGCCGCACCGGAGAAGCAAAAATCACTAAGGGCTACCGGTTGAAAGCAAAGTATATCATTCATACAGTAGGGCCGATTTATTCCGGCACAGCAGAGGATGCCGCGCAGCTGGCGGACTGCTACCGCAATTCGCTGGACCTTGCCAAAGAGCATGACGTCCACAGCATTGCGTTCCCGGCAATTTCGACCGGCGTGTATGGCTACCCGCTGGAAGATGCCACGGAGATTGCAGTCAAAACAGTGGCACAGTGGCTGGAAGATCACGCGGATTACGCCATGCAGGTGATTTTCTGCTGCTTTGATGCCCGGACGGAGCGGGTGTATCAGGCAAGAACTCTGCAACAGTGAAAGCGGCAGGATGGTCGTGGAACTGTATCTTGGTAAACAGGATGGGCATGGCTCCCGAATCCTGTACTGAAAATGGAGTAAAGATTGAAATACAGAGAAATCGCAGACGGCATTTTTGTTGACCGTCCCAACCGCTTTATTGCCCATGTGGGAGTGAATGGAGCGGTGGAAACCGTCCATGTCAAGAACACCGGGCGGTGCAAGGAACTGCTACTGCCCGGTACGGCGGTTCGGCTGGAAGTGTCGGATAACCCGAAACGCAAAACAAAATACGACCTTGTGGCGGTACACAAGCAGGGCCTTGGCTGGGTCAATATGGACAGTCAGGCACCCAATAAGGTGGTAGGGGAGTGGCTTGCAAAACAGGGCTACGACTATATCAAGCCGGAATTCACCTATGGGAAGTCCCGCATCGACTTTTATATGGAAAAGGGCGAGCAAAAGTATCTGATGGAGGTCAAGGGCTGCACACTGGAAGTGGACGGTATCGGCTACTTCCCGGATGCACCTACCGAGCGCGGCGTGAAGCACCTGCACGAGCTGGCGCAGGCACAGCAGGCAGGGTATCGGTGCGCAGTGGCTTTCGTGATTCAGATGGAAGGCATCACCGAGGTGCGGCCAAATGTCAGCACACAGCCGGAGTTTGGCACGGCACTGGCCGAAGCAAAGGCCGCAGGTGTGCGGGTGCTGTTTCTGCTCTGCCGTGTGGGGCGTGACAGCTTGGAAATCGTGGAGCAGAGGGAAGGCTGAAAAATTTTTCAGAAAACCTCTTGACCCTGACGCAGCGTCATAGCGTATACTGTGGCTGTCGCAAGGGAGGACAGCAAGATGATGACAGTGAACGAAGTGAGCAAGCGGACCGGAGTGAGCATCCGGACCCTGCAATATTACGATAAAATCGGTCTGCTGCGCGCGGCGGGCCGTACCGAAGCAGGCTATCGGCTGTATGACGATGCCGCGCTGGAACGTTTGCAGCAGATCTTATTGTTCCGGGAACTGGAATTTCCGCTGAAGGACATCCAGAAAATCGTGGAGAATCCTGCTTTTGACCGGCAGAAAGCACTGGAACAGCAGATCACACTTCTGACATTGAAAAAGCAGCATCTTGAAGATCTGATCGGCCTTGCGCAGAAAATTCGATCCACAGGAGGAATGGTTATGGACTTTACCGCATTTGATACGCAGAAGATCAAGAAGTATACCGAGCAGGCCAAAAAGGAATGGGGCGAAACGCCGGAATACAAAGAGTTTGAGGAAAAAACTGCCCATAAGACCGAGAAAGAGGTTAAGGACATGAGCAGTCAACTGATGGACATCGTGGCGGCATTCGGCGGGATGCAGAGCAAAGACCCGGCGGACTCTGAAGTGCAGGCACAGGTGAAGAAGCTGCAGGAGTTTATCACAGAGCACTACTATAACTGTTCCAAGGTGATCCTGAATCAGCTGGGGCAGATGTATGGGGCAGGCGGAGCATTTACGGAAAACATCAATGCTGCCGGCGGTGCCGGTGCCGCAGAATTTGCGCAGAAAGCCATTGAGATTTATTGCAAGTGAGCCCAAAAACGCTTTGCGTGATTCAGTTACAGAAATCATAAATAGGAAATGTTATCATATAGATACAAGAAACACACCGATAACATTCCAATGGAGGATTTCGATATGAAGGCAAAGTTTTACATCTGCAATCACTGTGGCAACCTCGTCACTACCATCCATAACGCAGGCGTTCCGCTGGTCTGCTGCGGGGAGAAAATGAAAGAGCTGGTTCCCAATACGGTGGAAGCCAGCGGCGAGAAGCATCTGCCGGTGGCAGAGCTTTCCGGCAGTCGTCTCACGGTCACAGTGGGCGCGGTGGAGCACCCCATGGCGGATGTTCACTATATTCAGTGGATTTTTGTGGAGACTGAGAACGGCGGGCAGATCCGCTATCTGAATCTGGGGCAGGCTCCCAGCACTGTTTTTGAACTGGGCAGTGAAAAACCGGTGGCCGTTTACGCATACTGCAATCTGCATGGGCTCTGGATGACGAAACTCTGATACAATCAATGCAAACGGGGAGTGATTTGATGTCACTCCCTGTTTTTTGATGAGAACTTTATGCGGTTCTTTTGGTTCGGAACTGTGTATAAATGGGATGGATAAAATGAGTAGGCACACTATATGCGTTTGTTAAACGCTAACAGCGTTCAATTTTTTGCGTTGAATCGTGAAAATGAGACCTGTGAAAAACGTAGAAAATTTGATGTATTTGCGCTGCAAACTAAGACATATTGATGTTTTTGAAACGAGTTTACAGTGAAATATGTGTAATTCGAGTGCAGATATTCATTCTTGTGAGTTTGTTGTGTGAATTTGTCACGTTCCGCCGCAAAAAAGGACTTGACGGAAAAAATACTCTGTGGTAATTTATGAGCAAATTCGCTTTTGTGAAATAAAGTCGAATTTGAATCCGCGATTTGCGGAAAAAGAAGGGGATTACACAGGAACAGCTGAGTATAATGCTGAATATTAGTGCGAACCATCTTGCAAAAGTTGAAACGGGAAGCCGCTGCTGCTCGATTGAGTTGCTGCAGGATCTTTCGTCCTGCCTGAATGTCAGAACGGACTATCTGCTGAACGGAGATGCACCGCATAACAACCATCTGAGGGAAAGACTGACGTTTCTTGCACAGGAATTAGAAAAGATTACGGCGGACCTCCCGGTATGGGGATAGGAAAAGCAAAATCCTCTTTTTCAATGCCCAAAAGCGTGGTAGAATAGGGAAAAGATTCAGTATCTGAAAAACGGAGCGCGCAACAATGAAGATTCTGGTCAGCGCCTGCCTGCTGGGCGAAAACTGCAAATACAGCGGCGGAAACAATTACAATCAGGCGGTCTGTGATTTTGCGCGGGGGCATCAGGTGGTTCCGGTCTGCCCGGAGGTTTTGGGCGGCCTGCCCACACCGCGGTGCCCGGCGGAAATCGTGCAGGGCGTTGTCACGAACAAAGAGGGCATCAATGTGGACCGGGAGTTCCGGGCGGGCGCAGCCAAGGCCCTTGCCATCGCAAAAGAAAATGGGGTGGAGCTTGCCATCCTGCAATCCCGCAGCCCCAGCTGCGGCGTGAAGGAAATCTACGACGGAACGTTTTCCGGGACAAAGATTCCCGGACAGGGTGTTTTTGCCAAGATGCTGATGGACGAAGGCGTCCGTGTTCTGGATGCCGGGGAATTGCCTAAAATTATCTTGAAAAATGAGGACGGAAAATGTCAATCAAACTGATTTGCAGCGACATTGACGGTACGCTGCTGCAATACGGCAAAAAGGAACTGGAAGACGAGATCTTTGAGCAGATACGGGAGCTGCATCGGCGCGGCATTCTGTTTTGCCCGGCATCCGGTCGGCAGTATACCAGCCTGCGCAAGCTCTTTGCACCGGTGGCAGACTGCTGTGTGTTTCTTTGTGAGAACGGCGGCGTGATCTATAAAGACGAACAGTGCATCGCCAAGAACCCGATGCCCCGTGCGCTGGCCGAAGAAATTGCCAACGACCTGTGGACCCGCAGCGACGGGCAGGGCGAAGTGATGCTCTCCGGTCAGAATACCGCCTACCTGATGGAGCGGGGCATGGGAATGCTCCAGCGCATCCAGTTCATCGGGAACAATTATCAAATCA
>OIPR01000346.1_pt1 | contig 10634 bp, 9 predicted proteins | sample 1607991 | NCBI WGS metagenome assembly OIPR01 (sample SAMN02674699, study PRJEB24791) | human gut metagenome, SKBSTL042 | isolation source: stool | host: Homo sapiens | place: USA | reverse complement strand
ACCCGGAATGGCAGACTTACACCAGAGATCATCTGGAAAATTTCTTTGAGTTGGATGTATATTTCTACTCTTCATTCTATACGAATACATTGTTCCCGGCAGCCGTGCAATTCACCAACGCTTATCATAAATGGTATAGTAAAGATTTGGCAAGCAAATACCCCAATTACGCAATGCTTGGCTTCGACACCGGTTTCTTCTTCTTGAAGGGATTATCGCTCTATGGCTCGGAATTGGAAAATAATCTGCCTAAGATGAACCTGACGCCAATCCAGACAGGATTCAAATTCCAGCGCGTGAACAACTGGGGAGGATTTATTAACAAGAAAGTGTTCTTCATACGTTTCACTAAGAATTTTGAATTAGTAAAACTTGACTTCGAATAATACGAAAATGATAAAGATAAAACCATTTTTGATTGCAACACTCCTACTTACGGGATTTGCTCTTCCTGCCACTGCCCAAATTGGAGAAGCACGCAGCAATTTATCAGTAGGTGTCAATGGAGGTGTCAACCTGAACAGCGCTTCCTTCACTCCTACTATTAAGCAAAACAGCCTTATGGGAATTACCGGAGGATTGACGGCACGTTATATTTCCGAAAAGTATTTCAGCATGATATGCGGTGCGCAAATCGAGCTTAACTTCTCCCAACACGGTTGGGACGAATTTTATGAGGACTATCCCGAACTGCAATACACGCGGAAGATGAATTATCTGGAAATTCCCTTCCTTGCACATCTGGCATTCGGTAAGGACAGAGGTTTGCAGTTCTTCGTCCATGCCGGTCCGCAGATAGGCTTCTTTTTAGGAGACAGCTATACGATAAGCGGCGACTGGGACAACTACCCGGGACTGACCGTAGAACAGCATGACAAAGCCGTAGACAACAGGTTCGACTACGGCATTACGGGCGGAGCCGGCGTGGAACTCCGCACCAAAGCCGGAAATTTCCTGGTGGAAGGCAGATACTATTATGCCTTGTCCGACTTCTACAACAGTACCAAGAAGGACTACTTTTCCCGTTCGGCACACGGAGTCATCACCGCTAAAATCACTTATTTGTTCGATTTAAGGAAATAAAGAAAATAACGGTATAATCCGGATACAGAGATATAAAAAGCGGGGCGAGTGTTGAATGTAACACTCGCCCCGCTTTTTATACCGGACTGTCTGTCTTACCGGACAGACCTTTTCTCTTTATCTCAATCTGTCCGCAGCCTTCACCATCAGCTCATCACGATAGATAGCTCGGAAAGCCAGATAATTCAGTATGATACATACGGCAGGCAGGCATAAAGCCCATCCCAACTGGAAAGCCATTGCATTCAAATCGTTTTTCAGGATAAACATAAACGCGAAGAAAGCAATGTAATAACCTATCAGCAAAAGACTGCCGAACACCGTCATACGAACCTGCAACATACGGTTACGGAACAGGAATATGGTGCATAACGCAATAATCGCACTCAACAGCAGAATGCCGAACAAGCCCCATGTAGACTGGAAGTTTCCATCGGCCAAAGTCACGCCCAACGGCTTGAATATATGAGCCGCTATCCCATCCGGACCGATAAACTGTCCCACCGGCAAGCAAAGAGCCACAACCAGCAGGATAGCCACCAATAACAAATAAACGGATTGAATACGCTGTATCATTACTGCAATTTCTCTTTTTCCTTGGAAGGATTACGATAATATACCTTACCTTCAAGATATTCCTGAGTGGCAATCAATGTCGGTTTCGGCAACTTCTCATAATAACGGGAAATCTCAATCTGTTCGCGATTCTCGAATACCTCCTCAAGATTATCGTTGTAAGAAGCAAACTCGGCCAGCTTCTTGGAAAGGTCATTCTTGATTTCAACACTGATCTGATTGGCACGCTTACCAATAATCGCTACTGATTCATATACATTACCGGTATCCTCACACAACTCCATCATATCACGAGTCACCGTAGTAGTAGGAGCATTTGTCTTTCTGTAATCCATAAATTTCTATCTAAATTAATTTTATTCTACAACAATTGTTTCACTTTCTGTCAGTCCTTCAAAATCTTCTGCGCTTCCTTGAAGATGCGGTCGGCATCTTTCATGTATTTGCTTTCGGGAAACTCGTTCTTAAAGGCGTAATATTCGTCTACCGCTTCACGATAACGTTCCGCACGCTTGTCTTCCACACTATACACCGCCATTTCGTATTTGGCGCGCAGGATAAGGATGGACAAATCTTCACGCATATTGGTGTAAGGGTAATCCTTTAATGCGTTCTGTGCAGTGATAACGCAAGACTCATAATTATTTCCCAAATAATTTCCCAAATTATAATAGAGCTTGGCAGAGAGATATTCTTTCATAACCAGCTTGTCCTGCAAAGCGAATATCATGCTTTGGGCCTCGTCTTTCTTCGAGCTGTCAGGGAAATATTCGAGGAACATTTGCAGTTGCTGAATCGCACTGTATGTACCGGACTGGTCCAAACGGGGTTCCGGCGTATCCAGGAACAATGCTTTTCCGGCATGGAAACGCGCCAATTCGGTGAACGTACCGCGCGGGTACACATTATAGTATTGGGTAAATGTCTGCGCGGCAGTCTGATAATCTTTCTGGTTATAATAGCTCATACCCAGCATGTAAAGAGACTCTTCCGCTTTATCAGTACCTTTAAGAATGGCAATCAACTCGTTCAGCAACGTGGCAGCACGACTGTACTGGCCTTTTGCGAAGTAATTCTTTGCCGCTTCATACTTGTATTCGTAGTCTGTGCTTTTCAGCAACTTGTTGTATTCTCCGCATGAGGAGAGCAGCAGTGCTGCAAGCAAAGTTATAAGGACGTTCTTCTTCATTACTTTTATTCAAATAATGTGCAAAGATAGAGGTTCGCATCGAATTAAACAAAGATACGCACCTTAATTTTTCAAAAACACAGATGAATGGGGTATCCCTACTTTGGCACACTCCCTTTCATAACCTTCATACTGTCCTTTTTTTACAGTTTATACAAGTCGCTCGCAGCCAGCAAGTCCACCTTTTTCTCCCTCAATACCCGGATACAGTTTTCCATATCGTTGGGACGGATAATGACATTGGCAGTCTGCCCGTTGGCAAAGGAGTACATATATTCGATGAACACGCCTTCATCAGACAGGCAACGGAGCACCTTTGCCAATGAACCCGGAATATTGGGACAACTGATTCCCACCACATCAGTCACATTGACGGCAAAATGATTATCCTTCAATACCTTATACGCCTTATCAGGTTCGGACACAATGCCGCGAAGAATACCGAAATCGGCATTCTCGGCTATACAGAGTGCAGAGAGATTGACACCCTCTTTGGCAAGAACTTCCGTCACTTCCGTAAGGCGACCGGACTTGTTTTCCAAAAAAATAGAAAGTTGTTTTGCTACCATAAGTTTACTATTTTACGATTTACAATTTACGATTGTCGATTACGCGCTTCGCTTTACCTACGCTGCGCTCGATGCTGCGCGGCTCTACCAGGCGGACATCCACGCCCAGGCCCAGTACGCTTTGCAGGCGTGCGGTAAGCTTTTTCTTCAAAGCCAGCATCTTGTTGATTTCATCCGAGTAGTATTCCGGACGGACTTCCACTTGCAGTTCCATGGTATCCGTATTATTCTTACGGTCGACGAGCAACAGGTAATGCGGTTCGAATTCGGGCATTTCGAGAATGACGGATTCAATCTGCGTGGGGAATACATTCACGCCACGGATGATGAGCATATCATCGCTACGCCCGAGAATACGGTCCATACGCACCAGTGTACGGCCGCAGGGACATTTGTCGTAATGCAGGGCGGTAAGGTCTTTGGTGCGGTATCGCAGCAGCGGCATGCCCTCTTTGGTGAGGTGGGTAAACACCAGTTCGCCCGTCTCGCCCGGAGCAACCGGTTCAAGAGTGTTCGGGTCTACTATTTCGGGGAAATAATGGTCTTCGTTGAGATGCGTCCCATGCTGGCATTCGCACTCGTACCCCACGCCGGGGCCTGCTATTTCGCTCAGCCCGTAAATATCATAAGCCTTTATTCCCAACTTCGCCTCGATGTCGCGGCGCATATTCTCCGTCCACGGCTCTGCACCGAATGCACCGAACTTCAGCTTGAACTCCTCGCGCGGGAAACCGGAGTCCTTAATGGCATCCGCCAGATACAACGCATAAGAGGGCGTGCAGCAAAGCACCGTCGAACCGAAATCGTGCATCAGTGTAATCTGTTTCTCCGTATTGCCGCTGGACATCGGAATGACGGATGCACCGATATTCTCGGCACCGGCATGCGCACCCAGTCCGCCGGTAAAGAGCCCGTATCCGTAGGATATCTGGAAAATGTCCGAGCTGCCCGCACCGTATGCCGTAAAAGCACGCGACAGGCATTCCGACCATACCGACAGGTCTTTACGTGTATACCCCACCACGGTAGGTTTCCCCGTTGTTCCGGAAGATGCGTGAATACGGACTATCTGACTCATGGGAACGGCACAAAGCCCGAAAGGATAATTGTCGCGAAGGTCGTATTTGGTGGTAAAAGGAAGTTTCACGATATCATCGATGCTGTTGATGTCATCGGGGGTAATGCCCAGTTCCTGCATTTTCCTGCGATAGAAAGGAGTGTCATGATACACACGCTCCACTGTCTTTTTAAGACGAATGCCCTGGATTTTACGAAGACTTTCGCGGTCCATGCATTCGATACTCTCGTTCCAAATCATGTTTTTGTTGTATTACATTAATGGTTATTGTTAAATTGATACCGCAAAGTTATGTTTTACTTACTGATTTGCAAATTTTCAGCACAAAAACTTCAACATTCATCAAGGAGTAGAAAAAGATATGATATATTTACATTCTTTTCAGTCTGCCGAGTTCTTCTGCAATGATATCGGGAATGAGACTGACGTTTTTAGACCCATTAAGTTGCTTTATTTTCATACCTTTCCTATCTTTGCCCGACAATCCTGATGAAATGAATAAATTCGAGTTAACATCCGCCTACCGCCCCACCGGCGACCAGCCGGAAGCAATCGCACAGCTCACCGAAGGAGTGCTTGAGGGAGTTCCCGCACAGACCTTGCTGGGCGTGACCGGCTCCGGAAAGACATTCACCATTGCCAACGTCATAGCCAACATCAACAAGCCTACGCTCATATTGAGCCACAACAAGACGCTGGCGGCACAACTCTACAGCGAGTTCAAGGGATTCTTCCCGAACAACGCGGTGGAATATTACGTATCCTATTACGACTATTACCAGCCCGAAGCCTACCTGCCCTCTTCGGACACCTATATAGAAAAGGACCTCGCCATCAACGACGAAATAGACAAGCTGCGGCTTGCCGCCACTTCCGCCCTGCTTTCCGGACGCAAGGACGTGGTGGTGGTATCTTCCGTATCGTGCATCTACGGTATGGGAAATCCGGCGGATTTCTATAACAACGTAATCGAAGTGCAGCAGGGAAAAACCTACAGCCGCAACGTATTCCTGCGCCGTCTTGTAGACAGCCTCTACGTCCGCAACGACATCGACCTGAACCGCGGCAACTTCCGTGTAAAGGGCGATACCGTAGACATCTACCTTGCATACGCCGACAACCTTCTGCGCATCGTTTTCTGGGGAGACGAGGTGGACAGCATCGAAGAGGTAGACCCCGTGAGCGGTGTTACAATCGCCCGTTTCGATGCTTACAAGATATACCCCGCCAACCTCTTCATGACTACCAAAGAAGCCACCCTGCGCGCCATCCACGAGATAGAGGACGACCTGCACAAGCAGGTGCAGTGGTTCGAAAGCGAAGGCCGTCCTTTCGAGGCAAAGCGTCTGCAGGAGCGTGTTACCTACGACATGGAGATGCTGCGCGAACTGGGTCACTGCTCGGGCATAGAAAACTATTCGCGCTATTTCGACGGGCGTGCGGCAGGTACGCGCCCCTACTGTCTGCTGGATTTCTTTCCCGATGATTTTCTTATCGTCATTGACGAAAGTCACGTCAGCGTTCCGCAGATACGCGCCATGTACGGCGGCGACCGTGCCCGGAAGACAAACCTGGTGGAATACGGTTTCCGGCTTCCCGCCGCAATGGACAACCGCCCGCTGAAGTTCGAGGAATTCGAGTCGATGGCAAAGCAGGTGATATACGTCAGCGCCACCCCTGCCGACTACGAACTGATGCAATCCGAAGGCATCGTTGTGGAGCAGGTAATCCGTCCTACCGGTTTGCTGGACCCCATTATCGAAGTGCGTCCCAGCCACAACCAGATAGACGACCTGATGGAAGAAATCCAGTTGCGCATCGAACGCAACGAGCGCACCCTCGTCACCACGCTGACCAAGCGCATGGCGGAAGAGCTGACGGAGTATCTGCTCAACAACAGCGTAAAGTGCAACTACATACACAGCGACGTAGACACGCTGGAACGTGTAAAGATTATGAGCGACTTGCGCGAGGGCGAGTACGATGTACTTGTCGGTGTCAACCTTCTGCGTGAGGGACTGGACTTGCCGGAGGTGTCTCTTGTGGCTATTCTGGATGCCGACAAGGAGGGATTTCTCCGCTCCCACCGCTCGCTGACACAGACGGCGGGACGCGCCGCCCGCAACGTCAACGGCATGGTTATCATGTATGCCGACAAGATAACGGAAAGCATGCAGCTCACCATCGACGAAACCAACCGCCGCCGCGAGAAGCAGTTGAAATATAACGAGGAGCACGGCATCACCCCTCAGCAAATCAGGAAAGCAAAGAACCTCAACGTATTTGCCGGCACGGAAGGATTTGCCGAAGGTGGAACCGGCAAGGAAAAATCCCCGGCAACCGCGCCCCGTCCCTATGTGGAACAAGAGAGCAGCACCACGGTTGCCGCAGACCCGATTGTCCGGTACATGAGCCGCGCCCAACTCGAAAAGAGCATCGAGCGCACCAGGAAACTGATGCAGGAAGCTGCCAAGAAACTCGACTTCATCGAAGCCGCACAATACCGCGACGAAGTACTGAAAATGGAAGAACTGCTGAAAGAAAAAACGGAATAGAAGCTAAAAAGCCTGTCTGTATCAAACTGTTTGACGCCGCATTTGTTACTCTTTGCATATAACCCATTTAACAAACAAGATTATGAATAAAAAAAGAGGAACGGTAGCGCTGACAGCCTTGGCTGCCCTGTTTTCAGTAACCATACAGCAAGCGGACGCATGCACGCGCGCCACTTACATCGGACCGGAGAATCTGGTTATCACAGGCCGTACGATGGACTGGAAAGAGGACATCATGAGCAACATCTACGTGTTTCCGCGAGGAATACAACGGGCCGGCTACAATAAAGGCGAAACAGTGAAATGGACTTCAAAGTACGGCAGTGTCATTGCCACGGGCTATGATATAGGTACGTGCGACGGCATGAACGAGAAAGGACTGGTGGCCGGACTGCTGTTCCTGCCGGAGTCCGTATACGACCGTCCCGGAGACACCCGCCCCGTAATGGGCATCAGCATCTGGACGCAGTATGTGCTCGACAACTTCGCCACCGTGCGCGAAGCCGTGGACGAACTGAAGAAGGAGACCTTCCGCATCGACGCTCCCCGAATGCCCAACGGCTCGGCTTCCACCCTTCATCTGGCTATTACGGACGAAACGGGGAATACCGCTATCCTGGAATATCTGGACGGGAAACTAAGCATCCACGAGGGCAAGGAATACCGGGTGATGACCAACTCGCCCAGATACGAGTACCAATTGGCCGTCAACGACTATTGGAAGGAAGTCGGCGGATTGCAGATGCTGCCCGGAACCAACCGCTCCAGCGACCGCTTTGTACGCGCATCATTCTACATTCATGCCATTCCGCAGACAGCAGACGCGGCGATTGCAGTCCCCAGCGTATTGAGTGTGATGCGTAACGTATCCGTACCGTTCGGAATCACTACGCCCGACAAGCCTCACATCTCTTCCACGCGCTGGCGCTCGGTAGCCAATCAGAAAGATAAGGTATATTACTTTGAATCCACCCTTACTCCCAACCTCTTCTGGCTCGATTTGAAGAAGATGGATTTCAGCCCCCAAGCCAAGGTCAAGAAACTCTCGCTGACCAACGGAGAGGTCTATGCAGGAGATGCCGTAAAGGATTTGAAAGACAGCCCTTCTTTCACGTTCCTGTTCCAGACACCGGTTCTCTGAGATAGAGGGCATTCAAAATACTTTTAGACACGGATTTCACGGAAAAAGAACAAAAAAACAGCAAGCAAATTTTAGTTTTGGCATACCCTTTTATCAAAGATACATACAAAGGATTGCACCGTACAAATAAAAAGGTGCAATCCTTTTTACATATCCCTGCTTTTCATGTTGTTCTTAAACCTTTCTCATTATTTTTATATGTAGTAGGATTCTATCGTCAAAAACAGCCGGAAACCCAAAGTTAGGAGATGCTTGTTATTATATTCTTGATAAATTTTGTATTTTTGCATTATAAATCAAGAATCAATTTGAATAAATATGACTGGTATCAAGCAAAGAGATGAGTTGCAATCTACAATTTGGAAAATTGCCAATGAGGTACGTGGAGCTGTTGATGGTTGGGATTTTAAGCAATTTGTCCTGGGAACTCTTTTTTATCGGTTTATCAGTGAAAACTTTACCAGTTACATTGAAGGCGGCGATGACAGTATCCATTATGCCGATATGTCGGACGATGTTATCACCACTGAGATAAAAGACGATGCAATCAAAACAAAAGGCTATTTCATTTATCCCAGCCAACTCTTTGTAAACATAGCAAAGAGCGCCTATACAAATCCTAATCTGAATACAGATTTAGCTGCGATTTTCGATGCGATAGAAGGATCGGCCAATGGGTATCCGTCCGAGCATGATATTAAGGGACTGTTTGCAGACTTTGATACTACAAGCAATCGTTTGGGGAACACGGTAGAAGAAAAGAACAAGCGTTTGGCTGCTGTTATCAAAGGAGTGGAGAGTTTGGACTTCGGCAACTTCGAAGACAATGAGATTGATCTTTTCGGTGATGCCTATGAGTTCTTGATTTCTAATTATGCCGCCAATGCGGGTAAATCGGGAGGTGAGTTCTTTACACCTCAGAACGTATCAAAACTGATAGCGCAATTAGCCCTGTCGGGACAAACCTCTGTCAACAAAATCTACGACCCGGCATGCGGCTCAGGCTCATTATTGCTCCAAGCAAAAAAACAGTTTGACGCCCATCTTATTGAAGAAGGCTTCTTCGGTCAGGAAATAAACCATACTACCTACAACCTGGCACGGATGAACATGTTTTTGCATAATATCAATTACGACAAATTCGACATTGCTTTGGGCGACACATTGATAAAGCCCCACTATGGCGATGAAAAGCCTTTCGATGCTATTGTCTCCAATCCGCCCTATTCTGTCAATTGGGTAGGCAGCGATGACCCTACACTCATCAACGACGACCGTTTTGCCCCTGCCGGCGTACTGGCTCCCAAGTCCAAGGCCGACTTTGCTTTCGTGCTGCATGCCCTCAGCTACCTTTCCGCCAGAGGACGGGCTGCTATTGTCTGTTTTCCGGGTATCTTCTACCGTGGCGGGGCCGAACAAAAGATAAGAAAGTATCTTGTAGACAATAACTTTATAGAAACCGTCATCTCTCTCCCGCCCAATCTATTTTATGGAACGAGTATAGCCGTAAATATCCTTGTGCTCTCCAAACACAAAACAGATACAAAGACACAATTCATCGATGCCAGCGGAGAGGAATTCTTTAAAAAAGAGACTAACAACAATGTACTGACCGATGAACACATAGCAAAGATTATAGACCTATTCAATAAAAAGGAACCTGTGAAATATGTTGCGGCATCGGTAGATAACAGTAAAATAGAAGAAAACGGTTACAACCTCTCTGTAAGTTCTTATGTGGAAGCAGAAGACAAACGCGAAGTAATTGATATTGTTAAGCTGAATGCAGATATTGCCCGGACGGTGAAACGCGTTGATGCACTGCGTGCCGATATTGATGCCATTATAAGAGAAATAGAGGGGTAAGCCATGAATAGCGAAATAAACGAGACTATCGGACAATCTTCCTATAAGGAACTTGTTGAAGCCATTGGAAAGGCTTTGAGCGAAGGGCGCGACAAAGCTATCCAAACGGTAAATGCAACCTTGATAAAGACCAACTGGCAAATAGGGCACTATATTGTAGAGTACGAGCAGAAAGGAAAAGAACGTGCCGAATATGGGGCAGAGTTGTTGAACCGCCTATCGCACGACCTGACCGTTGCATACGGCAAAGGATTCAGCCGAAGCAACGTGTTTCAAATGAGGCAGTTCTATTTGGCGTTCCCAAAAATCCAAACACTGTCCGGACAATTGAGTTGGAGCCATTATCTGGAAATTCTAAAAGCAGGTAACGAACTTGAAATAAGCTTCTATACCAAGCAATGCGAAATCGAGAAATGGAGTGTGCGCGAGTTAAAGCGGCAAATGAAAAGCGGACTTTTTCAACGGTTGGCATTGAGCAGAAACAAAGAAGAAGTTCTGACATTGAGCAGACAAGGGCAAGAGATACCTCAAATCCGCAACCTATAGGGTTTAGTGGGATTTTGCTTGCAAAGCGACA
>OIPR01000342.1_pt1 | contig 10744 bp, 8 predicted proteins | sample 1607991 | NCBI WGS metagenome assembly OIPR01 (sample SAMN02674699, study PRJEB24791) | human gut metagenome, SKBSTL042 | isolation source: stool | host: Homo sapiens | place: USA | reverse complement strand
GTCATTCTGAAAATTTAACTGAATAACCACAGCACAAACCGCTGCTACATGGAAGCCAACAAACCATGCAACAGCGGTTTTTCTTTACCGTTTTTTCCTCTGGCTGATAGGCGTTCCCATTTTCTTTGACTTTTTGAGAATCCGAATGAGCCAGCGAAATTCTTCGTCTGACAGATTTTTATAGTTGATACCAAGCTGCTTACAGTAAAGGACAACCAGCTTTTCATCCCGGCTGCCCTTGAAATTTTCAACCGCTTCCAGATTTTCTTTCAGTTCATCGGCAACGGTGGTCTGGGGTGCACTCTCGCTGTCCTTTTTATGGGCTTCCCGAATATCATGGTGCGCCGGAGCGTCCGCAGATGCTCCGGCGTATCGAAATGATAGATCTCCCAGCCAAAAGGAGGCTGCTGCACAAATACTGCGCAGCAGCCTCCTTTTTTAGTTCAGATGAATCGGCAAAAGCCCAGCCAGCAGCCCAGCAGGAAGAAGAGCAACACTTTACCCAGCACCGGCAGCCATAGACGCTTGCACAAGGTGGTATCCCACCGGTGGATGTTCTGCTTGGGGCAGGTGCCAACGCAGGCTTCACAGGCGATGCATTCCCCACTGCGCAGGCTGGTTTCCTCCAGCTTCAGGCACACCGGGCACTGCTGTTTACAGGCATTGCAGCCCGGGATGCAGCCGTCGCTCTGCCGGTGCAGCCGCGCAAATGGCAGCACCGGCAGCAGGGCAAACACCGCTCCCATGGGGCAGAGGAACTGACAGAAGAACCGGGGCTGCACCGCCATACCCAGCAAAATGAGCACAAGCAGCCCGATGCCCACACCAAAGCCCTCCGGCGGCAGATGCAGAGCCGTCAGGCGGGAAAACACCTCCCACGGGCTTGCGCCGGTCAACAGCTTTTCCTGCCGGGTCACATACAGCGCCACCAGTCCTGCCAGCAGCAGATATTTGACCTTCTGCCCCCAAAGCACCGCCCGCTCCGGCAGACGGAGCTGCTTTTTGCGGTGGAACAGCTTTTTCTGAATAAGCCCGGAAAGCGCCCAGACGGCATCGCCCAAGCTGCCGAAGGCGCAGGCGTACCCACAGAAAAAACGGTCGAAAAGCAGGGTGAAGCCGCACAGCCCCAGCAGGGAAAGTGTGAAGCTGTCCACAGAGAGCACCTCGCCTGCACCGATGTGCAGAAAGATCTGTTTTACCCCGGAAAACCCGGCCACGAATGCGCCCGGCATGGACACAAAGAAGAACAGCTGCACCCCGGTGCGCAGCCATGTACGGCGCTTTTTGTCCCGCTGGCGCTGCTGTGCCGCCGTCAAAGGCTTTGCCTGTGTTTTTTCCATCATCCTGCCGCCTTTCCCAGTGCGTTCTCTACCGCACCGATAAGTCCTTCTGCCGTGAGGGTAGCGCCGGAAACGGTGTCCACCTCAGCAGACTGTACTGCCAGCATCTCGTCCAGCAAAGGCAGCGCCTGCTTATAGTAGGGCTTATCCTCGCCGGAAGCATCCAGCACCGCAATATCGGTCATTTTTCCGTTCTGGATCGTCACCGACACCCGAATGATATCGCCAAAACCATAGGCGCTGCCCTCATAGATGCCGTCCCGGTAGCCGCTCTGCTCTGCCTGTGCTGCGCTCTGCGCCTGCAAAACGGAAGCGTTGTAGGCTTCCACCTCGGCAATTTCCTGCTTGCGCTGGCTTACCGCTGCCGCCCGGATCAGCGCCACCTGCTGGTATTGCCACAGGATGCCAAGGATCAGCAGCAGGTTCACTGCCCGGAGGAGAAAATTCTTGTATTTCATTCCGCTGCTCCTTCCGTTTCAGGTTCGGTCTCTTCCGGCGGCAGCGCCGTCTCGGATGTCGGCAGCACTTCCTCAGAGGAAGCCGGTTCAGAATCGTCCGGTGCATCTGCCGGGAAAAGCTGCTGCCATACTTCCTTGAACCATGCGGAAACAGCGCTCTTTTCCTCCGGCTGCACCACCTCCACGGTGGGCGCGGTGACCGGCGTTTCCCCGAGCTTTGCTGCTTCAGACGGTGCGGTTTCCTCTGCCGTCTCTTCCGATGCAGTCTGCTCCGGAGCGGTTTTCTCTGCCGGGGCAACAGCGGCCTTTGCCAGTGCCAGCTTGACTGCGTTCAGAATTCCGGTGGAGGAGTAGGTGGCGCCGGAAACAGTATCCACGTTGGGGCTTTGTCCCTCCAGAATGGCGGGGATGACCCGCTTTGCCCGGGAAAGATATTCCTCCTCGTCCTCGGCGCTCAGAACCGTGATATCGGTGATCTTATCCTCTGCCACCGTGACCTGCACTGTAATTTTGCCCTCAAAGCCTATGGCTTCGGCGGTGTAGATGCCGTCAAGGTAAGTGGAGGGCGCTGTGAATTCCTCCACCACCAGCGGTGCGGCGGGCTTGGGTTGCGGCGGCAGGGGATTGTTGACCACCTCGCCGGTCAGGGCGTTCTGCACCGCGCCCAGAATGCCCCGGCTGGTGTAGGTGGCTTCGGAAACGGCATCCACCTCCCAGCTCTGGGCATCCACTACAGTAGTCAAAAGCCGCTTTGCGCGCCGCAGAAACTGCTTGGTCTCGTGGGATGCGTCCAAGATCTCCACCTCCGTGATGCTGCCGTTTTCCATGGTGACCTGTACTCGGACGGCACCGCCGTAGCCCCGGGAAGAGCCGACGTAAACGCCGTCGGCATAGGGCAGCTTGGGCAGGGTTTCTTCCTCCGCTTCGGAGGAAGCGGCTTCCACAGGCTGCTCCACCACGGTTGTCAGCTTTTCCGGCACGGCGGCCAGCACCGGAACGGTGCGGGGCAGGGCAAAAAGTACAGCTGCCGCTACCGCCACCGTCGGGAGCAGCTGCACCAGCGGCAGCAGTGTATGGCATCGTTTTTTGTTCATTCCAACTCCTCCTGACACGGAAAAGCAAGGCCGCCTGCATAGAGCGACCTTGCTTTTTGGGTATTCTGTTTTTTGCCGGATCAGGCAGCTTTCAGGTTCTGCACGGCATCGGTCAGGTGGGTCACCTGCTCCAGTGCAGCGGCCTTATACAAGGTCTCGCGGCTCAGCAGCTCCACGCTTTCGGCCAGTTCGGTCTCCAGATTGGCGTAGCTGTCGGCGGTGTAAGCGGCCTTTGCCTTGCCCTGTGCTTCGGCAACTACAGCCTGCAGGGCGGCGCGGTCGGCATCGCTTGCCAGTTCGTGCTTGGCAAGGTTTTCGGCAGTGGTCTGGAACTTGACCACCGTGTCGGCATAGCCCAGTGCGCGGATGGTGATGGTCCAGTAGCCGGTGCCGTCCGTGCCTTCCGGCAGCTGGCAGCGGGCGGAATCGCTCAGACCCAGCTGGATGCCCATGGACTTGTGCATCCAGTTGTCGGCTGCAAACTTGGTGCCGTAGGAGGCCTTGGCGTGGGTGTAGGTGCTGTCGTTGCTGTAGTAGGTCCACACCACGGACTGCATCCGGGAGCCCAGCTCGCCGTAGTTGCCGTTCAGGTCTACACGGATGAACTCACCAAAGCTACCCACATCGCTGCCGCTGCGCAGGTTCACGGTAAGACCATCAGCAGCTTTCTGGGCGGCTTCAGCCACGCCGGAACCGGTGCCGGTGTGTGCGGCGGAGAAGGTGTAGCCATCGCCGCTCTTGGTTGCATACTTCAGGCCGTTGGTGTTCTTGTCCACCGCAGCCGTCAGGGTGTAGGCGGTCAGGTTCTTTTCAGAGTAGCCGCCCACCAGCTGGCCGCCGTTTTCCACAACGGTGTACTTGGAGCAGAAATCTGCAAGGTCGCTGGTAGCCACGCGCACCGGCACATACTTGGTGCCCAGCACCTCGTAATGGTCCATCTGCACGGTAGAGCCATCGGCCTTAGTGATGGTGCCGCGGTTCCAGCCTACGGTAGAGCCATCGGCCAGATAGATGGTCTTGCCATCGTCCGACCAGTGGGAAACGGTGTAGGTGCTGCCGTCCTTGGCGTAGATGACAGCAGTGCTCTGGAAGCTGCCGCGGTGCAGACCATGGTTGGCGGTAGCGCGGGAAACGGCGTCAAATGCGCCAAGGTCGTGCTCCTCGTGGCTGTCCAGCTGCGCAGAAGCGGCAGTGCTGCCGGCAGCATAGACCTTCTCGTTTGCCCAGTACTCGTCCCAAGTCAGGGCAGCGTAAAGGTAGGTGTACTTTTTGCCCAGCAGAAAATCGAAAAAGCCGTTTTCCTCCTCGGCGGGGGCTGCTGCAAAGGCGGTAGCGGTCAGCAGGCTGAGCGCCATAGCCGCCGACAGCAGCAGGGAAAGAAATTTCTTTGTTCTCATGAAAAATGCTCCTTTCATCACACTGGCAGGGGATAGGGATCATGTAGTTAGCATCACCTAACATTGCGCGCAAAGAAAAACCTGCGGGGCAAAGCCCCTCAGATGGTTAGGATAAGCTAATTGACGAGACCTAAAATAGCACGCCTGCAAAGCGTTGTCAAGAAAAAACGGGGATGTTTACAGAGGTTAATTTGTGGGCAAAAGGTGCCGTTTACGCTCTTTATGCTGCAAGTCCTTGACCTTTTTGCCGGAGCGCAGTATACTTTTTGCGAAGTTAGTCATGAATAACCGCAAGGAGGTACTACATGATACAAGACGCATTCTGGGGGATCTTGATCCCGTTTCTGGGCACAAGCCTTGGAGCAGGCTGTGTATTCTTTTTAAAAAACTCTTTGCGTGACGGCATCCAGCGCGCCCTCACCGGCTTTGCCGCCGGGGTCATGGTGGCGGCATCGGTATGGAGCTTGCTGATCCCGGCCATGGAGCAGGCCGCAGATCTGGGCAGGCTGGCGTTTTTCCCGGCGGCGGTGGGTTTCTGGCTGGGCATCCTGTTTTTGCTGCTGCTGGATCATCTCATCCCGCATCTGCACCAGAACAGTTTGCAGGCCGAAGGGCCAAAAAGCCAGCTCCAGCGCACCACCATGATGGTTCTGGCGGTAACACTGCACAACATCCCGGAGGGCATGGCGGTGGGCGTGGTCTATGCCGGATATCTTGCCAGAACTGCTCAGATCACCGCCGCCGGGGCGCTGGCGCTTTCCCTTGGCATTGCCATCCAGAACTTCCCGGAGGGTGCCATCATCTCCATGCCGCTGCGGGCGGAAGGAATGAAGAAAGGTCGGGCGTTCTGGGGCGGCGTGCTGTCCGGCATCGTAGAGCCCATCGGGGCAGTGCTGACGATTCTGGCGGCAGGCATCGTGGTGCCCGCTTTGCCTTATCTGCTCAGCTTTGCCGCCGGAGCCATGCTGTATGTGGTGGTGGAGGAACTGATCCCGGAAATGTCGCAGGGACAGCACTCCAACGTTGGCACGGTGTTTTTTGCGGTAGGTTTCAGCGTGATGATGGTGCTGGATGTGGCACTGGGGTGACGGTTTGAGGGCTCCCGAAAGCGAAATCTTTTTCGAAATCTCCGAAAATGCCTAAACTTCTTGATAGAGGCAACAGCAGGGCGTATTCTTTTGCCAGAAGGACCGCTGAGAAGCGGCTTTTTGTATTTCTAAAACCACTCGCTAGGCGAGTGGTTCGATAAAGATTTTATAGCAGTTTGCATTTTTAATGCACAAGCAACATCCGCAAACTGCATATCGCAAATATGCTGTTTTGATAGACACTATTTCTGAAAATTGCGATAAAATAATATTCCTTTAAATATGCCCAGAGCGCAAGCGGAGGGCATTGAAAACCGTTTTGTGCAGCTGCCTTTATTTATTGCTTTCCGGCAGCTTGAAGTAGACGCGGTATTCGTCCGAGTAGATCTTGCTGCCCATGCGGCTTACGCCGCCGTACAAGTGGGTGCGCATCAGCGGCTCAATGGCGTCCAGATCTTTCTCCCGCAGAATACGCAGCATCTCGGCGTGCTCGCTGACAACGCTGGACACGTTGCGTGCGCCCACGATGTCCAGACGGATAAAGCGGGAATAGTCTGCCTGTGGGCGGGTCATCTGCTCCCAAAGGTATTCCTTGCTGGTTTTGCGGAACCAGTACGCGTGCATGGCAAGGTCGCAGCTGAGGAAGTGGTTGAAATCAAAATTTTCCGGGTCACTGCGCCCCGCAGCGGCCTCCAGCAGCATATTATAAAGGTGCTCCACAGCAAGGATCTCCATGGGCGAGCAGCTCTGCACAAAATCCCGGAACACCATGCCCTCCACGGCAACACGCTGGAAGATGAGCTGATCCACCACGCCGATGTCGATGGCGGTAACGATGGTGCCCTTGCAGGGGATGATCTGCACAAAGCGGTTCTGCTCCAGCCGCTGCAAAACGCTGCGGATGGGGGTGCGCGAAACACCGAACCGCTTGCACAGCTGGTTTTCGCTCAGCGCTTCCCCGGGCAGGATCTTCAGGGCACAGATCTCGTCCTCGAGAATATGATAAAGCTCATCCGTGTGCTGTAATGTAGCCATAGTTGTTCTCCATTTATCCGGTAAATTAAGCTTAATATCATTGTACCGTCCCGGCAAACGAATGTCAATGCTGGAACGGAACTTTATTCGACAGCTTGTATACAAGCTTTTGCGCTTGCGTACGGAGCTGCTTATGAAACGGGAAGATTGATATACCACTTCATAATGCGGGAAAAGTGCTGATGGAATGCCGTGATAAAGCGGATGTTGTACGGAATGTACAAAGAAAACAGAAAATAACTGTCAAATGCTATAATTGCAAAGCGCTGCGGTTTTATGGCGGCAGCACGGCGGGATAAAATGCTGTATACAAGGTTTTGCTAAAAAGGCTGAAAGGGGCTAAATACCCTGCATACACCGGAGCGTTACCGGAAAATACAGCAGGAAATGTGCTTTTTTGTGTATTGCGGGGGTACTGTGCTGCTGCGGGCTTGCCTTGCTGCGCAAAAGGCGGTAAACTGAGGGTAGGCAAAACGCCCGAAAAGGAGAGACGACATGGCATATACAAAGGCTGACCTCAAGCACGACCTTGCAGCAATGGGACTGACAGGAAACGAGACCATCCTGATCCATTCTTCCATGAAGTCCATCGGCACGGTGGAGGGCGGTGCGGACACAGTTCTGGACGCGCTGATGGAGTTTTTTGCGGAGGGCTTGCTGCTGCTGCCCACCCACACATGGCGGTTTATCAATGAGGAGAACCGGATGTTCGATGTGTGCCGCAGCCCGTGCTGTGTGGGCATTCTGCCGGAGCTGTTCCGGCAGCGCCCCGGGGTGGTGCGCTCGCTGCACCCCACCCACAGCATGGCGGCTTACGGCAAGGACGCGGCTGCTTACATAGAAGGGGAGCTGGATGCCAACACCCCCTGCACCCCCGGCGGCTGCTACGACCGGTTGCGGGCAGCTCACGGCAAGGTGCTGCTGCTGGGGGTGACCCACGCCCGCAACACCTTTATCCACAGCGTGGAGGAGGTGCTGAACGTCCCGAACCGCCTGACCGACAAGCCCCTGCAGCTGACCGTGGCGGACGAAGCCGGGGCGCAGCACACCGTCTATATGCGCCGCCACTACAACGCGCAGCAGCCGCACATCTCGGAGGATTTCGTCAAGCTGGAGCAGGCGTATCTGGACTGCGGCGCAGCCCGGAACACGAAATTCGGCGATGCAGCCTGCATTTTGTGCGATGCTGAGGGGCTTTTCCGGGTCACCCGCCATGTTCTTGCCCCAAATCCCGAAGCCTTTGTCACAGAGCCTGTCATCCCGGCGGAGCGCTGGCAGGCGCTTTGCACCGGCAAAACCTAAAACCCTCCCGGTCATTGCAGCACGATGCCGGAGCTGCCGCAAAGAAATCGGATGCGCGTGGTTTTTATGGATAAATATGTGAAAATTTGTTGAAAAAACTTCCTGATAATGGTAAAATAATTGTATGTCTCTATTGCGCTGTGCCTTTTCGCGGGAAAGGAAAAGTGCAAAACAGGAAGCACACAAAAAATTGCGGCATCATTTCCGTGGGCGGGTTTTAAAGCGCACACTCTTGCGGGCGGTGATGTATGATCAGTAAGCAAAAGCAGCCAACCGCAAAACGATGGCTGTCCAAGAAGTGTGAGGAGGAGGATCGGATGAAAACAAAAACATTGCGCCGCCTATTTTCCATGCTTGCGGCACTGGTGATGGGGCTATCCCTGCTCACCGGATGCAGCGAAAAAAATGCGGAACGAACACAGGAGCAGGAAGACGCTCAGACTATTCAGGTGTATCTGTGGAGCACCAGCCTGTACGAAAACTATGCGCCCTATGTTCAGGCGCAGCTGCCGGACGTGAACATTGAATTCATCGTCGGCAACAACGATCTGGATTTTTACAAGTTTTTGCAGCAAAACGGCGGTCTGCCGGATATCATCACCTGCTGCCGCTTCTCGCTGCACGATGCGGCTCCCTTGAAAGACAGCCTGATGAACCTTGCCATGACCAACGAGGCGGGCGCTGTCTATAACACCTACCTCAACAGCTTCAAAAACGAGGATGGCAGCGTGAACTGGCTGCCGGTGTGCGCGGATGCCCACGGCTTTGTGGTCAACCGCAGCCTTTTTGAGCAGTACGATATCCCGCTGCCTACCGATTACGCAAGCTTTGTGGCGGCCTGTCAGGCGTTTGAAGCGGTAGGCATCCGGGGTTTTACCGCTGACTATGCCTACGATTACAACTGCATGGAAACGCTGCAGGGGCTTTCCGCCGCCGAGCTTACCACCACGGAAGGGCGCAAGTGGCGCACCGCTTACAGTGACCCCGCCAGCACCGTGCGGGTGGGTCTGGACGATGCCGTGTGGCCGGGGGCCTTTGAGCGGATGGCGCAGTTCATTCAGGATACCCACCTTACGGCGGACGACCTTGCCCTGACCTACGACGACGTGACCGGGATGTTCCGGAACGGGGAAGTTGCCATGTACTTTGGCAGCTCTGCCGGCGTGAAGATGTTTCAGGATGAGGGCATCGACACCATTTTTATGCCCTTCTTCTGCCAGAACGGCGAAAAGTGGATCATGACCACCCCGTATTTCCAAGTTGCCCTGAACCGAGATCTCGAGCAGGACACCGCGCGCCGCGAAAAAGCCATGAAGGTGCTGAACGTCATGCTCTCGGAGGATGCGCAGAACCGCATCGTTGCCGACGGACAGGACGTGCTGAGCTACAGCCAGAACGTCCCCCTGCGCCTGACCGAGTATCTGAAGGACGTCCGCAGCGTGGTGGAAGAAAACCACATGTATATCCGCATTGCCTCCAACGATTTCTTTGCCACTTCCAAGGACGTGGTCTCCAAAATGATCGCGGGCGAGTACACGGCAAAACAGGCTTACCGGGCGTTCAATGCGCAGCTTCTTGCCGAAGAGGAGCCTGCTGCGGACGAGACCGTGCTAACCAGCGGGAAGAGCTATTCCAACGTGTTCCACGCAAACGGCGGCAACGCTGCCTTCTCGGTTATGGCAAACACGCTGCGCGGCGTTTACGGCACGGATGTGCTGCTTGCCACCGCAAACAGCTTTACCGGCAGTGTGCTGAAGGCAGACTATACCCCCAAAATGGTAGATTCCATGATCATGCCCAACGGCCTGATGTCCCGCCAGCGCACCATGACCGGTGCTGAGCTGAAGGAAACTGTCCGCGCTTATGTGGAAGGCTGCGAGGGCGGCTTTGTGCCCTTCAATCGTGGCTCTCTGCCGATAGTCAGCGGTATTGCCGTGGAGGTAAAGGAGAATAACGGCAGCTATACCCTGACCAGTATCACCCGCAACGGGCAGCCGCTGCGGGATGACGACACCATTACTGTGACCTGTCTGGCAACGTCAAAGCAGATGGAAGCGCTGCTTGCGAGCAAGAGCGGCACGTCTGAGGACGGAGACGCGTGGGTGAAAAACACATGGCGCGATCATGTTTCCGGCGGCGGCGCAGCGCTTGCAGAGCCTGAAAACTACATGACACTGAGGTGAGCGGAATGGCAGACGAAAAGCGTAAACCAAAACGGAGCTGCCATCCCCGGCAAAAGTGGCTCCCTGCTGCTGCCGCTATCCTTCTGCTGGTCTTGCTGGCAGTCGGGCTCAGCGTGCGGTACATCTCGTTTGTGTCGCAGACCATCTATCAGGAAAGCACCTCGCATCTGGAAGAAGTGCTGCATAAATCCAACAATATGCTAAAAGAGATGGTGCGCAAAAATGTGACCTATCTGCATTTGTACAACGGCTTTTTGGAAAATACCTCGGACGAGGACGAAATTCAGGCGTATATCGAGCAAGCACAGAAGAATACCGGATTTGCCAACTTTTACTTTCTTACCTACGACGGCAACTACATCACCGTGACCGGGGAAACCGGCTATCTTGGCTTGCAGACCAATCTGGACGAAAAGCTCGCCCATGATGAGGATGTCGTTGTGAACACGGCGCTGCCCGGCAAGCCCCAGATGCTTGCGTTCATCTGTCCCGAAACCCAGGGCAGCTACCGGGGCTTTGCCTACGATGCCATTGCCATCTCTTATTATAATGATGCGGTGCTTAGATTGCTGGACAACTCTGCCTTTGAGGGCAATGCCAGCAACTATGTCATCTACCCGGACGGGCGGGTGGTCATCGACAACTCCGTAAACCGCAAGGAGACCATTTACAATTTCATTGCGATGCTGCGCGACCATTCCGACCTTTCCGAGGAACAGATCACGGAGCTGTCCAATGCCTTTGCGCAGGGCAGCAGCGGAAACCTGAGGGTCAAACTGAGCGACACCAGCTATTATCTGGTCTACGAGGGCACTGCTGTCCAGAACTGGACGATGGTGGGGCTTGT
>OIPR01000326.1_pt1 | contig 11070 bp, 10 predicted proteins | sample 1607991 | NCBI WGS metagenome assembly OIPR01 (sample SAMN02674699, study PRJEB24791) | human gut metagenome, SKBSTL042 | isolation source: stool | host: Homo sapiens | place: USA | reverse complement strand
CGTTTCTTTTAGTTCCAGCACTCTGCGGCAATCAGTTCCAGCACACTGCCCGCAATGCAGCGGGCCTTATCCGAGATGAGGAAGCAGTTTTCCAGCTCTGCGCGGCGGGGGTCCACATCAGCTACCTTGAACCCTTTGGTCACCGGGTAGCCATCCCGCAGCAGACCCCGCAGGATGCCGGAAATCTGTGTGACCACCGGCAGACGCTGACCGTCCGGCGTTTCGATCTCGGCCACAGCCTCGCCCACCTCCACAAAATCAGCGATAGAATGCAGGTTGCGGAAGATACCCGCGGCCTGTGCATGAAGCACACGCTCGGCACCATAGCCACCGATGATGCCCGGCACGCCGGAGTTGGGTGCGGCAGATCCCTCCCGGATGATGCGGCCCAGCTTGTGGCCGCGCTTGGTCTCCACCACCACGTCCACATCCTGCCCCGCCGCAAAGCCGGGGCCAAGGGCAATGGTCAGCGGTGCCATATCCCGATGGGTGCCAAGGTTGCGCTTGGCCAGAATGGCGTCCACTACGACCTCCGGCTTTGCCCGGGCAATACAGGCTCCCTCCGGGTCAACGAGCACCGGAACAGCGCCCTGCGCCCAGACGGACTGTGCCTGCTCTAAAGCTTCAATGCGGACGGCACGCAGTTCTTCGACCGTGGCTTCGCCTTCATACACTGCTTCACACAGGGCAACCTGACGGCGAATGGCTGCGGGTTTTGTAGTTTCCAATACCAGCACCCGCAGCCCGGCGCTCCACAACCGGTGGATGGTACCGGTGGCAAGGTCGCCGCCGCCGCGCACGATGATCAAAGCGTCCTTTTTCATTTCGTTTCCTCCCCGGGGCAAAGTGTCTGCAACAGTACCTCCATGGAGCCGCCGCAGGCAGCAATGGCTGCGTCCTCGTTTTTGCCGTCAGCCGAAAGCTGTAAGCATTGCAGGGCGGGCGCAGCCTGTGCCAACATCTTCCGGGCAGCCTGTACCGTGTAATGCTCCATAATGCCGCCGCCCACACTGCCCACGGTACTGCCATCAGGCAGAACAAGCATTTTTGCGCCCACATCCCGCGGGGTGGAACCATGCCGTGCAACGATGGTCGCCAGCACCGCCGGAGTGCGGGCATTTTCTGCCTGCACCATTGCATCCAGCAATGCGATAGGATAACCCTCGGTCTGAGGGCGGGCATTCTTGACCTGCACGATCTGCGCCAGAATGGAAAGTGCGATCTCCGCAGCCGTCTGCGCCCCGATGGCAAGGCCGATGGGTGCGCAGAGCGACTCCACTCGCTGGCTGTCCAACCCGGTCTCCAACAGCTGACGGCGCACCAATGCGGCACGGCCACGACTGCCCATCATGCCCACATAGGCCGCGGGCTTTTGCAGGATCAGGGTAAGGCAGTCCAAATCAAAGGCGTGGGAGCGGGTCAGCACCGCAAAATAGGTCTCTGCTCCGCCGGGCACATTCTGGAGTGCCTGTGCAAAGGGGGCGCAAAGCACGGTATCCGCTCCAGCGGCGCGCAGCTGCTGGGCAAATTCTTCCCGGTCATCTATGGCAAGCACCGGCAGACCGAGAAGCTTTGCCTGTTTTACAAGGGCAGCAGCCACATGACCGCCGCCGCAGACCACCAGCTGGGGCACTGCACCAAAACGCTCGGCAAATACCCGCTGCCCGTCCAGTGTAAGAAAGCCCGTAGCGGTACAGTCTTGCAAAGTGGCAAGCTGACGCTGCAAAAGCCCGGCGCTCTGGGTCTGCCACAGGGCATCTCCGTCCCGCAGCAGCAGCTGACTGCCTGTCTCTGCGCCTTCCAGCACGGTAGCCAGCGTATAGCTGCCGGTCTGGTTTGTATCTTGCAGAACGTCTGCAAGCGTTTGTCTGTTCATTGGTGTTTCTCTCCCTCTGTTATTGCTCCACAGGCGTTACCTTATCAAACCGTGTTTCGTCCAGTTCTGCCTGCCAGCTTTGCCAGTCCTCCGGCAGCATACGCCATGCAAGCCCGCACCCTGCCGAGATCTCACGCGGCAGCGGAATCAGCCGCCCGGGCACCTGTCGGACATGGCATTGCTTTTCCCACTCCATAGCTTCTAAGGTGGTACGGAAGGAAAGCACGATATAGCTTCGTTTTATTCGCATAAAAGCTCCCGGGCAAGTGCGCAGACTGCCTGCGCCGCCTGCTGCACCTCCTGCTCCGTATTAAAATGAGAAAAGCTGAACCGTACCACGCCCTGCTCGGCCGTGCCAAGGGCCTTGTGCATCAGCGGAGCGCAGTGTGCCCCGGCACGCACGCAGATGCCGTAGTCCTCCCACAAGATATCTGCTACCCGGGCAGAATCCTCCCATCCAATGTTCAGCGCCACAATGGGCGCACGGTGCTGCATGGTCATATCACCGTATACTGTTACGCCCGGCGCAGTACACACCTGTTCATAAAACAGGAGAGCAAGAGCATTTTCCCGCTCAGCAAGGCATTCTACGCCCTGCTCCAGCAGCCAGTGCACCCCGGCACATAGCCCTGCAAGGCCATGCACGTTCAGCGTGCCGGCCTCCAGTGCGGTGGGCATCTGTAAAGGGTGCACTTCGTCAAAGCTGTGCACACCGCTGCCGCCCACAAGGAGCGGCGCGATCTGTAACCCGGGGCGCACATAAGCACCGCCAGTACCCTGCGGCCCCAAAAGCGCCTTGTGGCCGGTAAAGCAGAGGGCATCTATGCCCAGCCGCTGCACATCAATGGGCTGTGCACCGGCAGTCTGGGCAGCATCTACGATGAACAGCAGACCATGCCAGTGAGCAAAGTCCGCTGCGCGGGCAAGGTTGGTGCCGTTGCCGGTCACATTGGAAGCTCCCGTCACCACCAGTGCCCGGGTCGTGGGACGCAGCAAGGCTTCCCACTGGTCGTAGCATAGCCGTGCAGCGTCATCCACCCCGGTAAAGGAGACCTCTACTCCCTGCGCCCGCAGCCGGTACAGCGGACGCAGAACGGAGTTATGCTCGCATACCGTTGTGATGACATGGTCGCCCGGATGCAGCACGCCGTTCAGTACTGTGTTCAGTGCCATGGTCGCGTTGGCGGCAAAAACAATGCAGGAGGGGTCTGGCGCATGGAAAAGCTCTGCCAGCGCCAGACGGGTGTCCAGCACGATCCGTGCGGCGTGAAGGGTAGGCTCGTGTGCGCCGCGCCCGGGATTGCCAGCCGTATGCAGTGCCTCCACAATAGCCTGTTCCACCTGCGGTGGTTTATGCAGAGTTGTAGCTGCGTTGTCCAGATAGATCACGGTTTTACCACGTTCCCGGCCTGCGTCAGCTTTTCGGCAATGGTGTACATATTGGTCACACTGCCCACAGCCAGCTTCTCGGTAAGGCCGTAAAAGTTCAGGCAGGTGCCGCAGGTCAGGATTTCCACGCCCTGTGCTTCCAGTGCCTTGAGATCTTCCAGCATGGCAGAGCCTTCACAGGTCAGCGCCGCACCGCCGTTATAGAACAAGATCGTCTTGGGCAGCTTGTCCTGCTGGGTCAGTGCGAACACAAAGGCCTTGAGCAGGGTCTTACCCAGCTCCTCGCTGCCATCGCCCATAACGGCAGCGGAAATAGCCACCACCGTATCGGTGCGGGCATCCGGTGCGCATACAGGGGCTTGCTCTGCCGGGGCGTCTGCCGCTTCTCCCAGTGTGAACAACACACGGTACTTGCGCTCTTCCAGCTTTTCAGCACTATACTGATAGCACTTCTGCTGTGCCATTTTGGTCAGGTTCTGTACGGCGATCTCGTTGTCCACCAGTACCTCCACCTGTCCCGCGCCCTGCAGCTCAGAAATCGCCTTTTTCGCCTTGACGACCGGCAGCGGGCAGGCATCGCCCAGTGCATCTACTTTAATAAACTCAGCCATGCTGATTACTCCTCTCATTTGTCTATTACAGTGATCTCGATTTCCTGCTTCGGCAGGATTTCTCCCACGATGCTTGCAGGCAGGCCTGCGGCGCGCAGTTCCTGTTCCAGTGCCGCTGCATCCGCCGGGTCTACCGCCAGCAGCAGCCCGCCGGAGGTCTGCGGGTCGAACAAGACCTCCTCCATGGCGAAGCTTACGTTTTCAAACCGGACGAACGGCCCGGTATGGTTGCGGTTGCGCTGCCCGGCGGCAGTGTACAAAAACGCATTCGCTGCTTTTTCTGCGCCCGGCAGCACCGGCACGGCATTTGCGTGGATGATGCAGGAAAGTTTGCCGCCCATCATCTCATGCAGATGGCCGAGAAAGCTGAAGCCGGTCACATCCGTAGCAGCATGGACGTGATACTTGCGGCTGAGTTCTGCCGCCGTTTTGTTTAAGGTGGTCATGGAGCGGATAGCTGCTTCCATCTCCTCCGGGGCGGTCTCACCTACGCGGTTTGCCGTGCAGAGCAGACCCACGCCTAAAGCCTTGGTCAATACCAGCTTGTCGCCGGGCATACCGGTGTCGTTCGTATACATCCGGTGCGGGTCTACAAGGCCGGTCACTGAAAGGCCGTATTTTACCCCGCTGTCTGCGATGGAATGCCCGCCCGCAAGGCTGCCGCCGGCTTCTGCCACTTTTTCAGCACCGCCGCGCAAAATTTCGCCCAGTACGTTCAGATCCATATCCTCCGGGAAACAGACCAGATTCAGTGCAGTCTTTACCTCGCCGCCCATGGCGTAGACATCGCTCAGGGCGTTCGTGGCAGCGATCTGCCCAAAGGTGTAGGGGTCGTCCACCATCGGTGGAAAAAAGTCCACGGTCTGCACCAGCGCAATGTCGTCCGTAATGCGGTAAACTGCGGCATCATCCCGGCTGTCATAGCCGACCAGAAGATCCGGGTCTTTTTCGCCCCGGGGCAGCTTTTCCAGAATACGGCTCAGCACCCCGGCACCCAGCTTTGCGGTGCAGCCGCCCCCGGTACAGAATACGATCTTATCTTCCTTGCTCATGCGCGTTCTTCCTCTTTGAAATGCGTCAGCACGCACGGTATGCCCTGCTGACGCAAAAGCTGTTGTATTTGTATGCCCTGCTGCTGCAGTTCCGGCGTATCAACCTGATTGAGCACAGCGTAAAACTCCCGGTCACCCACCGCCTTGCGTCCGCCCTGCGTGCTTGCAAGCAGCTGCGCCAACATGGCCGGCGTAAGGGGCGCATCCGGCGCAGCCGCTAAAAACTGCGGACGGATGGTTTCATAGCGGAAGCAGACCTCCCGCAAGGGCTTGCCCAGCGCCGAAAGCCCTGCTACCGCCAAAACGATATCGCTTTGGGACAGCAGCACAGGCTCGTGCGCCGCCGGAACCTTGCAGGGGTGGTGCTTTGCACCGTCCGCTTCTATAAATACCGCATCTGCCTGCGCCATCCGGCGCAAAAGCTGCTGCGGCGGCAAAGTCAGCTTCCCGTTTTCTGCCGGAGTGCCGATCACTGCGTAGTGACCCGCTTGCCACAGAGTTGTAAGCGCTGCGTCATCCGGTGCATAGTAGGCTGCCGATTGCCGGATGTGGGTGGTCGTCATCACAACCACCCGCCAGCCCTTGTGGGCACAGTGGTCTGCCATGGCATACAGCAGGGTGGTTTTGCCCCCGCCGCCTACCAGAGAAACGATATGCCCTTTCTCTGCCAGAAACGGAAGCTCTTTTTCGTTCAGCATCAGCCTTTACTGCTTGGCTGCAACTGCCATAGCGATCTGCTCCGGGGTGATGGGCAGCTCGTAGAAGCGGGTGCCGATGGCGTTGTAAATGGCGTCCGAGATGGCGGGCAGCGGCGTATTGATGACCACCTCACCGATGGACTTTGCACCAAACGGGCCGTTGGGCTCGTAGCTGTTCTCAAACTCCACATGGATGTGGCCGATATCGTTGCGGGCAGGGATCTTGTACTGGAACAGAGAATTTTCTTCCGGGTAGCCGTTTTTGTCGTAGGTGATGTTTTCGGTCAGGGTCATGCCGATACCCTGCAGGATGCCGCCTTCGGCCTGCACCCGGGTCAGGTTGGGGTTGATGGGAGTTCCGCAGTCCACGCAGGCATCAAATTCCAGCACCCTCACCTCGCCGGTCTCGGTATCCACCTCTACCTCGGCAGCGCCCACCATATACGGCGGCGGCGACAAGGGCGAGGTGTGGGTCTCGGTGATCTCCAGCGGCACCATGTGGCCGAACTGGGAGGCGAAGGCCACCTCAGAGAGAGAGACCCTCTTCTCCGGGTCTGCGTTCAGGGAGACGAACTTGCCGTCAAAATCCACGGCATCTTCGGTCGTATGGAGCAGCTCCGCGCCCAGCTTGCAGATCTGTTCCCGCAGCTTCATGGCGCACTTCTCAGTGGCCTTGCCGGTGACATAGGTGGTGCTGGAAGCATAGGAGCCGGAATCGTAGGGCGAAGAATCCGTATCCGCGCCAAAGACGGTAATGTTATCCAGCGGGCAATCCAGCACCTCGGCGGCGATCTGCGCCAGCGTGGTGTCGCAGCCGGTGCCCATATCGGCAGCGCCGATCATCAGGGTATAGAAACCGTCATCGTTCAGTTTGAGGGTAGCGCTGCCTACATCCATGCCGGAAATACCGGAGCCCTGCATTGCCATACCCATGCCCACGGCACGGATCTTACCGTTGCCCATATCCCGGGCAGGATACTTGTGCTCCCAGTCGATCATCTCGCGCACCTTGAGCACGCACCGGTCCAATGCGCAGCTGGTATTTACCGCGCCGTAATAGGCGGGCATCACATCGCCCTCCTGCACGGTGTTCTTCAGGCGCAGTGCAATGGGATCCATGTTCAGCTTGTGTGCCAGCTCGTTGACCGCAGATTCCACCGCAAACAGACCCTGCGTAGCACCATAGCCGCGGTATGCACCAGCAGACATATGGTTAGTATATACCACATCGCTGACAAAGCGGAAGGCCTCGGCCTTGCCGTACAGCGGGATGGATTTGTGACCAGACAGACCCACAGTAGTGGGGCCATGCTCGCCGTAAGCGCCGGTGTTGGACAGAGTGTACAGGTCGATGCCCTTCACGATGCCGTCTCTGGTAGCGCCCAGACGGACGTGCATCTCCATCTCGTGGCGCGGCGAAGAGGCCGTCTGGCTTTCTACGCGGCTGAAGATGAGCTTGGAAGGTTTTTTGGTCATCCAAGTCACAAAGGCCGGGTAAACCTCGCTGACAGCGGTCTGCTTTGCGCCAAAACCGCCGCCGATGCGGGGCTTGGAGACACGCACCATGGATTTGGGAATGTGCAGTGCATTGGCAATGTTGCGGCGGGCGTGGAAAACGATCTGGGTAGAACTGAGCACATTCAACCGCCCGTAAGTATCAATGGAGCAATAGGTGCGGAAGGTCTCCATCATAGCCTGCTGGCAGGCCTTGGTGTGGTACACATGGTCGATGACCACATCACATCCGGCCAACACAGCGTCAATATCGCCGCTGCCGCACGCATCGTGGGCGCAGAGGTTGCGCTTGTTGTCGGCACCCACGGGGGCAAGGCTTTCCCAGTTGTCCTCCGGGTGCACAAGGATGGGGTTATCCTTTGCGGTGTGGAAATCCAGAACAGCTTCCAGCACCTCGTAGTCTACTTTGATAAGCTTGAGCGCCTTATCTACGCACTTTTCATCTTTACCGGCCACGATAGCTACCACATCTCCCACAAAGCGGACGTGGCGGTCGATAAGCAGACGGTCGTAGGGGCTGGCCTCCGGGTAGGTCTGGCCGGCCTGCGTGTAGCGGCGGGCATCCTGCGGCACATCTTCCCAAGTGAAGATGGCTTCGATGCCGGGAACCTTTTTGGCAACAGCGGTGTTGATGCTGCGGACGATGGCGTTTGCATGGGGCGAGCGCAACAGCTTGACGATCAGGCAGTCCTGCGGGATGATATCATCCATATAAACAGGCTGGCCGGTGACCAGCTGCATCGCGTCTTTTTTGCGGAACGGTTTGTTGACGGTTTTCACTGTGCGCCCTCCTTCTGCTTTTTCCATGCCAGAAAGTTCATGATGCCGCGCAGCTGGCCTTCGTAGCCGGAGCAGCGGCACAGGTTTCCGGCAAGGTATTCCTTCACCTGCTCTTCAGTGGGGTACGGCTGCTCCCGGAACAGAGCCAGCGCGTTCATGATAAAGCCCGGGTTGCAGAAGCCGCACTGCTCTGCGCCCTGATCTGCGATAAAGGCACCAAACTCGGTGGCCTCCTGCTGCAAGCCCTCCAACGTGGTGATTTTATGCCCATCGGCACGGGCTGCCAGCACGGAGCAGGACAGCACAGGCTTATCGTCCATAAACACGGTGCACAGACCGCAGTTGGAGGTCTCGCAGCCGCGCTTGACGCTCTTGCAGCCGTGTGCGCGGACAAAATCGATCAAAAGCATATCCGGGGCGATTTCCTCGGATACCCGGACACCGTTCAATGTAAGTGTGATCTGCATTTACTTTTCCTCCTGCATTTTACGCTGTTCCAGTTCCAGCACCGCGCGCTTTGTCAGCACGCCTGCCAGATGCCTGCGGTACTCAGCGCTGCCGCGCATATTGGAGCCGGTAACGATCTGCGCCTTTATGCTTTCCGCAAACTGTGCGGCAAGCTGTTCTGCCGCAAGGGCAGGCTCTGCCGGGAGCTCGAACCGCACAGCGCGCAGCGGACGTGCACCAATGGCGATGCGGTAATCTCCGGTCTCCAACCGGGCAGCGGCGCAGGTCAGCACCGGAATATCGGTCTGACTGTTGCGCACCGACTGGTAATAGAGCTGCATCGGTGTTTTTTTTACGATCAGCCGCACCAGAACATCCCGGTCATAGGGGCGCTGGGCATATTCCTGCAAAGGCAGGATACCGCCTTTGTACAGCTCTACATCACAGTCCATGGCTAGGAACATGGTCAGCACATCCGAAAAACCGAACCGGCTGTAAATGCTGCCGCCCACGGTCGCCAGATTGCGCAGCTGTACGCCCACGATATGGCGCACAGTCTCCCGCATAGCACCATGAGTATAGGCGGCAAGCCCCGGATGCTGTTCCAGCTGGCGCAGGGTGACCATAGCGCCGATGGAAAAGCTGTCCTCGGTCTCCTCAATGGTATCCAGTCCCAGACCGGAAAGGTCGATGGCGGTGCCGACATTGATGGTTTCCATCTTCAGCCAGATCATGCCGCCCAAAATGCGGTTTGGTTTTTTCTGGTTCAGCTGCCACGCTTCCTCCAGACTTTCTGCCCGCTTATATTCTCGGATCGTCATCATGTGCAGTACCTCTCTTTTCTATCGCTGCGATATCTCTTCTTTTATTTTAGCACAGCTTTCGGTATAATACTATTATAAAATGCTGCTGAAGGGGTGTTTTTGTATGAAGAAGTCGCTTACGGTCGGCTGTGTGATCATGGCTTCCGGGCTGAGCCGCCGGTTTGGCGCAAATAAACTGCTGGCAGATTTTTGCGGCCAGCCCATGCTCTGCCGGGCTTTTGCCGCCACTGCCACACCCGGTATCGCTGCCCGCATCGTGGTGACCCGCTCGGAAGATGTACAGGCACTGTGCAGGACGCAGGGCGTCCCGGTGCTGCTGCACAGCCTGCCCGGCCGCAATGATACCGTTCGACTGGGCCTTTCGGCACTGCTGGAGCAGCAGCCGGAGCTTAGCGGCTGTATGTTTCTGCCCGGGGATCAGCCCCTGCTGCGCCGGGAGACGGTAGAAGTCATGGCAGAGCGCTTCTGTCGGGAGCAGCCCGCCCCGGCAGAATGGCAAAAAGAAACAGAACGGGAGATCTTCCGTCTGGGTGCCGTGGCCGATAACGACCCGACACCTCTTGTTGGAAGTCCCGTTCTGTTTGGAAGCAGTTTTTTTTCGGAACTGCTCACCCTGCCGGAAAATAAAGGCGGCAACGTGCTGCTTAAAAAGTACCCTGCGCAGGTACGCACGGTCTGTATTGCAGCCCCTATGGAGCTGCTGGATGCGGACACCCCGCAGGTGTTGCAACAGCTGGAAGCCCTTGCCCGGCTAAAAAACTAAGTTTTACTCTGCCATATCGTTCTTGGGCAGCAGAACGTTCAGCAGGATTGCCACAAAGGCGGCCGGAACGATGCCGGACTCGCCGCAGATCAGCTGGAGAGCCTGCGGTGCCTGTGCCAGAATGCCGCTGTTGGCACCCATGCCGTAGCCCACGCCCAGTGCCACGGACACGATGGTCAGGTGGCGCGGAGTCATCTTTTCCTTGGTGATCAGCTGGATGCCGCTGACCACGATGGAAGAGAACATCATAACGGCAGCACCGCCCAGAACGGCCTGCGGCATGATGGAGATCAGCGCGCCCAGCTTGGGGATCAGGCCGCAGAGGATCAGGAAGATGGCACCGGAGGCCAGAGCCATGCGGTTGACCACCTTGGTCATGGCCACCAGACCCACGTTCTGGCTGAAGGAAGTGTTGGGCAGTACACCGAACAGAGCCGCAAAGGAGGAGCCCAGACCGTCACAGATCACACCGCCGGACAGCTCTTTATCGGTGGGCTCACGATTCATGCCGCCCTCCATGACACCGGAGATATCACCTACGGTCTCAACAGCGGTAACAACGAACATGATCATCACCGGCATAATAGCGCGCATATCAAACACGATCTTGACCGGCATCAGCTTGGGAATGGCAAACCAGGAGGCCTGTGCCACTTTATTCCAGTTGAGCACCCATGCCTTGGTAAACTCTACACCATCGGCAGTGACACCGGTGGTGGGCAGCACCAGACCCATGACAAAGGCCGCAACGTAACCGGCCAGAATGCCGATCAGGATCGCGGAAGAGCTGAGGAAGCCCGTGGTCCAATGCTTGAAGATCAGAATGACCACCAGAACGAACAGGGCCAGCAGCAGATTTTCCATGGAGCCGAAGTCTTTTGCGCTGTTGCCGCCGCCAAAGGAATTGATACCCACCGAGATCAGCGAAAGACCGATGGAAAGCACAACCGTACCGGTGACGACCGGCGGGAAAAACTTGCGCAGAGGCTTGAGGAAGAAGCCCAGCACGCTTTCAAAGATGCCGCCGATGATGGATGCACCCATAATGGCACCATAGGCCAGCACACCGCCGCCCATGCTGCCGACAACACTGTTGAACACGCCGATAAAACCGG
>OIPR01000320.1_pt1 | contig 11240 bp, 10 predicted proteins | sample 1607991 | NCBI WGS metagenome assembly OIPR01 (sample SAMN02674699, study PRJEB24791) | human gut metagenome, SKBSTL042 | isolation source: stool | host: Homo sapiens | place: USA | reverse complement strand
GACCAAAGGGCTTTCCGATCGCCCTTTGGAAACCTTCGGTGTGCGCACCTTCGGAGTTGACTTTTTCCGCAAAAATTGACCCGCTTGTCGTGCTGGACAGGCGGGTTTCTTCATTATATTGCTTACTCACGCCGCGTCGGTTTTTTGCTTTTGCTTATACTGTGCGGTGGTAATTCCCAGAATCACACCGAGAAACGTATCCACCGCAGTGATGGTGCCGACGACCTGCTCACCGTATGGCAGGCGCCAGATACTCGCCAGCGCAAAATACAGCGTCCCCATCGCGGGCAGCAGCAGCTGCGCCATCCATTTCAGCACGTTATACGTCTTGTCACACATGCGCATTCCTCCCCCATCGCAGTCTATGCGGAAATTCGCCGCTTGTGCAGATTTTTTTCGCAGAAGGCTTGACAGAACGGGATTGTCCTGCTATAATAAACAAGGTTTTGAAGAAACCTGTGCCGTAGACAGCCGGTATCCGCAAGGATGTAAAGGAGTTCGCTCCGCCTGCCGAGGTGTGAAGGATATAGCATGAAATTTGCTCATCCCTTGCACCTGTTGCAAGGGTTTTCTTTTACTCCCAAACCGTTAAGGAGGTGCAAGAAATGAGCAAGGTGCATGAGGTGAAGCCGGAGAAGGTGGCAGCTGTTGCTGACATCGTCGAAAAGCTGAAGAATGCCCAGTCTGTGGTGATTTGCAGCTACAGCGGACTGACTGTGGAGCAGGTGACTGAAATCCGCAAGCAGTGCCGTGAGAATGACGCCGCGTACTGCGTCCTGAAGAACCGTCTGGTTCTGCGCGCGCTGAATGAGGTGGGCATTACCGGTCTTGACGATCTGCTCAACGGCCCGAACGCTTTCGTGTTCTCTATGAAGGACGCTGTGTCCGGCCCGAAGATCATCAACGACTACATCGAAAAGAACAAGCTGGAAAGCCTGAAGATCACTGGCGGCGTGCTGGGTACGGAAACCCTCGACGTGGCTGCTGTGAAGCATCTGGCGACCCTGCCCAGCCGCGAAGTGCTGCTGGCAAAGCTGCTTGGCTGCATGACCAACACCGTGGCGTCCTTCGTCCGCGTGGTGGATGCAATCCGCAAGCAGAAGAATGGCGAGGAATAATCCGCGCCGATGCCGCATGAGGCTTTACGCCCCTGCGGTCTGAACAACGACAAGTTTTCATTACGATATCAACCGATATAGGAGGCTGAATCAACATGACTCATGAGGAGATCATTGCCGCCGTCGAATCCATGACGGTGCTGGAACTGGCCGATCTGGTCAAGGCTATGGAAGAAAAGTTCGGCGTGTCCGCTGCTGCGACCGCTGTTGTTGCTGGCCCCGCTGCTGGCGCCGCTGCTCCCGCTGCGGAAGAAAAGACCGAGTTCGACGTGGTGCTGAAGTCCTTCGACGCCGCTGCGAAGCTGAAGGTTCTGAAGCTCGTCCGCGAAGTGTGCGGTCTGGGCCTGAAGGAAGCCAAGGACTTCGTCGAAGCCGTTGCGGCTGGCCCGAAGACCGTCAAGGAAGGCCTGTCCAAGGAAGACGCCGACAAGTTGGCTGCCCAGTTCAAGGAAGTCGGCGGCGAATGCGAAATCAAGTAATTCTTCGGAATTACGTTTCGCCTTCTTGCAATCGTCAAGAAAAGCAAAGAGGTTGGATGCTTGCATCCAGCCTCTTTTTTATGCTATCGACACGCTTCGTCTCTGTTCCCCTTGACTTTTTTGCATTCTTGCGGGATAATAAGGCAGGAAATTCGTCAATTCATCCGTTTTATTTGAAGGAGGTGCATGGCGATGCTGACTTTTCGGGACGCCACCGCTGATCAGGCGGGGCTGATCAGCCACATTTATGCTACCAGCTGGCGTAAAACCTATCGGGGGCATATCGCCCAGCATTATCTGGATCGTCTGCCCGATGAATACTGGGTGCCATCCATCCGCTCATGGCTGTCCAGTGGGCAGCTGTATGGGCTGATGGTCTATGACGACGATAAGCCCGTCGGCTGCTGCATCTACGGCCGCGGGCGCGACGAGGATTACGGCGACTGGTGCGAGATTGTGTCGCTCTATCTGCTGCCGGACACGATGCGTCAAGGCATCGGCGGCAAGCTGCTGGAGGAAGTCATCCGGCTGATGCAGCTGGACGGCTATGAGAAGTTTTACCTCTGGGCGATTGACGGCAACGAAATCGCCGACGGCTTCTACCGCAAGCATGGCTTTCTGCGCACGGATGACGCGGTCGATTACAAAATCGGCGGCGAACCCGTGCGGGACGTGCGGTATACGCGCGTATTACCCAGCGCGTAATTCAGCCGGTTTCGGCTTTTGCAGATACATGCCCGTGGCAATCAGCGCCGTCAGCGGTGCCGCCGCTGCCAAGCCGAACGACCCGACAAGCGTGTTAAGCAGCTGCGAAGCGACATATTTCAGGTTGATGATGTCCATCAGCGGCGTTCCCTGCCCAGCGAAGTACATCAGCATCGACAGATAATTGCCGGAATATGCCAGCATCAAGGTCGTCGTCATTGTGCCTAACACGCTCCGCCCGACCAGCAGCCCCGACTTCATCAGCGCTCGGCGGCTGATGTCCGGCTTGTGGCGGTGCACTTCCTCCATCGACACGCTGATGTCCATCGACAAATCCATCAGCGCACCCGAATTCGCGAGGAACATCATGCCGATATACAGGCTGCGCGTATCAACCCGCATGGCGGATTGGCTCAGCAGCGGCACAACATAGGGCACATCGCCGCCGTCGAGCTTGAGCAGAATCGTTAGCCCCCACGCGCTCAGGCAGGTGACGACCGTCCCGGCAACCGAGCCGAGAATCGCCGTCAGGCAGCGGCGGCTGAACCCCGCCACCAGCACATCAATCAGCACCGTCAGCACGATGACGGTCACGAACGATGCCATCATGGGATTCACGCCGTCCAGCAGCAGTGGAATCAGCAGTTTCCAGACGATAACCGCACTGGCGACCAGCGACACCATCGCGCCGCAGCCAATCACGCCGCCGAACCCAATCAGCAGCAGCGCCAGAATCGCAACGATACCCGCTTCCGCCGTGATGCGGTAATGGTCAATCAGCGTTACGACCGGCGCACCCTGCCCACTGCCGGGCTGAATCATTGCCCACGCGATGTCGCCCACCTCGAACAGCTTGTCCTTGTCGAGCGCGGAATTCAGGTAGTTATAGGACTGATACTCTTCCCCGGCATAATTGCCCGTGAGGATTTTCACCCGGCACGGCTGCACGCCGTTATACACAATGCCGATGGCGTCCAGCATGGAATTGTCCACCTGCTCGATGCGCACCTTCTCGCGCGGAAAGCGACTGGTGATGTTCAGGTGCTCATCTGGCAGCAGGCAGAGCAAGCCGCAGAAAATCAGCATGACGAGGCACATCAGCCAATTCTGCTTGTTTTTCCATTGTCGCTTCGTCTTTTCCATTTTCATTTTCCCCCATATGGGCAGAGCAGGAGATGGCATTGTGTCATCCCCTGCCCTTTTTGATTTTGCTGTGATTATTCCGCGTCCGGGGTCAAGCCCATCGCATCCATCGTGCGGGTGAAGATGCCCGTGTTGTCATACAGGCCAGAGAACTTTTCCGCGCCCACCCCATAGGCGTACACCGGAATCTGCAGGCCGGTATGCGCGTAGGAGGTGTAGGACAGGCCAGCCTTGTTGTTCATGATGTGGCTCACCGCCATGGAGAAGGGGTTGTAGCCGCCGTAGAGCAGGGAGGCTTCCGCCTTGTCAATTTCCTGCGTGCCCATCGCGACGTTCCATGCCTTGCGCAGGCTTTCCACGTCGGTCGCAGTCAGGGAAAGCGCTTCGCCTTCCTTGGTGGTCAGACCGTAGAGCTCTTCCACCTTCGCCATCGCATCCTCAAAGGTTGCGCCGTTTTCCTTCAGCTCGGAAATCACGCCGTCGAACGCAGTGAAGGAGGTCTTCTGGTTCTGGAGGTACTGGAAGTGGGTATCGTAAGCGGTGGTCGCAAAGCCAATGGTCATGCCGCCGGTCTCATGGTCAGCGGTGACGATGATGAGGCATTCGCCCGGATGCGCCGCCGCGAAGTCCAGCGCAACCTGCACCGCGTCAGACAGGGCGATGGTGTCGTAGATGGAAGTCGCCGCGTCGTTGGCGTGACCCGCCCAGTCGATCTTGCCGCCCTCGCACATCATGAAGAAGCCGTTGTCGTTATCCAGCACATTGATGCCGCTGCGGACAAAATCCGCCAGAGAGAGCACATCCTCGCCCGCCGCCTCCTTCTGGATGCGGTCGATTTCGTAGTGAATCGCCTTGGAGTCCTGGAGCACCGGATTGGTCGCCAGCACGCGGTCGTTCGTCGCGATCAGGCTGCGGATTTCGTCATTCGTTGTCGGAATCACCCAGCCGTTTTCCTTTGCGACATCCAGCAGGGATTTCTGCTGACCATCCGCGCCGTTCATCTTCTTGAAGCCGCCGCCCGCGAGGTAATCCACGGTCGTGCCGGTCAGCGCCTGAAGGGCAATGTCATAGTAGTCGTTGCGGGAGGGCTGCTTGGCGTAGTACGCTGCCGGAGTCGCATGATCGACCGACACGGAGGTAATTACGCCGACCTTCTTGCCCGCTTCCTTGGCGTATTCGGTGATGATCTTGTAGGGATTAGTCAGCGTTTCATCATAATTGATGACGCCGGAGAGCGTCTTCTTGCCGGAAGCCATCGACGTAGCGGTCGAAGCGGAATCCGGGCAGAAGGAAGAGCTGTCGTAGGTGGTCACCAGACCGAGGTACGGGAACTTGGTGAAAGACAAATCCGCCGGAACCGGGAACTTGCTGTCCGGGTTTTCGATGCTGCCCAGATAGTACTGGGTCGCAGTCACCTGCGGGTTGCCCATGCCATCGCCGATGAACATGAACACATACTTCGGATGGCTTTCGCCCTCCGTCATGGCCGTTGCGCAACTCAGGCACAACACCAGTGCGCAGAGGATTGCAAGGAACTTCTTCATGATTGTTTTTCCTCCTCGTTCTTCGTCTTGTTCTTCTGAACAAGATGTATTCTACCGGAGGAATGTAAACTTTCAAACGGCGATTATGTAAAATCGAGGCGAAAGAAAAAGCCGCTGTGTAAAGTGCATTTTGGCACTTCCAGCGGCTTTTCATACTATTTCCAGATGGCACAGGTGAATCTGGTAATAGTATCACTTATGCGCGCTCGGATTCTTCCGCTTTTCGGAAGAATGCCCCCAGCGCCTGTACAATACGCGTTCCTTCCCGGCTGATGGTACACACATGCGGCACGCTCTCCAAGCGCAGCACGCCCTTCGTTTTGCTTCGCACCCCCTGCAGAATCACATCTGCGCTGTCAGGCGTGATGACCTGATCGCCGCTGCTCTGCACGCACAGCACCGGGCAGGTGACCGCGCAGAGGTTATCGCGGGCCTCGTGGATAATGCGGCGCAAATCCACCGCGCTTTTCGTCGGAAATCCGGTATACCCCAAGTCGTAGTCGGGAGTGAGTGCGTCGTCCTTGCGTGCCTGCCAGCTGATTTCCGGCAAAAACGGCGCGGCGAATCGTGCCAGCGGAAACCAGCGGTTCAGCACCCCCATCGGCGCGGAAATCGGCGCAATGGCAGTCGGGTCGCTCTGCTCGGCAATCATCAGCGTCAGGCAACCGCCCATGCTCAGCCCGGTCACGCTGACGAAGCGGTACTGCTCTTTCATTTCCCGGAAGGCTTCCTTCGCCGCGTTCAGCCAATCCTGCCACGAACAGCGTCGCATATCCTCCAGCGTTGTCGCGTGACCGGGCAGGTTGATGGTGCGCACACCAAAGCCCTGCTGCACAAGTCCTTCCGCGAGCGGCCGCATATGCGCTGCCGAACCCGCGAACCCGTGCATCAGCAGCACGCCGTGTTCCCCTTGCCGCACCTCGTACGGCTGACACAGGGGCGAGGAAAAGTCCGCTTCCGGGCGCGTTTTCATGTTGCTTCCTCCTTATTGCACAGCGGAAATTGCTTCCTTTTTGCCCATCACCAGCAGCACATCGCCCGCCATCAGCATTGTTTCTGCGCCGGGCGAAGTGAGGAATTTGCCGCCGCGGTGAATCCCCAGCACGCTTACCCCAAAATTCCGGCGGATGTTGAGTTCGACGATGGTTTTGTCCGCCCAGTCCGTCGGGAGGGTGAGTTCGGCAATCTGGTCGTCGTCGGAAAGCGCCATCAGGTCGAGGATATTGGGCGCGACGAGCGAACGGGCGACGCGCTGCCCCATATCGCGCTCCGGGAAGATAACGCGGTCAGCGCCGACCTTATAGAGGACGCGGGCATGGAGGTCATCGACGGCCTTCGCGAGGATTTTGGGAACGCCGGCTTCCTTGAGCAAAACCGTTGCGAGAATGCTGGCGCGGATATCCGTGCCAATGGCGACGATGGCGGCATCGAAGTTCTGCACGCCGAGTTCCGCAAGCGCATCCTCATCCACGGCATTCGCCTGAACCGCCTGCGTCACTGCCGCGCGAATGGCGTCTTCCTGCGCCGCAACTGCTTGACGTACCTGTTCCTTCACCGCGTCGGTCACAGCGGCGCGGATGGTTTCTTCCTGCGCGACAACCGCGTCCCGCACCTGACCGCGCACCACTTCGGTCACGGCCTCGCGAACCTTGTCCTCCTGCGCCATGACTGCCTCGCGAACCTGTGCCTTCGCCAAATCCTCGATGGTCTTGTCAATGACGGCGGGGTCAAGCTGGGCAATCAGGTCGTCCAGCACGGCGGCGTAGTTGCTGGCGGTCAGCGTCGGCACTTCGATGCTCAGCGCATCCAGCCCCGCGGCGGACAGCTGCGTGTTCGCGGTATCCAGCACAGCGGCAAACAGCTGCGCCGCGCCGTCGTTGAGCGCGCTGCTGTTGCTGCTTAGCGTATCCAAGCCGTCTTTGAGCGTCTTCACGCCGTCCAGCAGGGTGATGGAGCCCTCTTTGAGCTGCGCCGCGCCGTCAAAGAGCGTGTTCAGCGCGGTCAGCAGTTCGTGAATATCTTCGTTGCTTTCGGGAATTTCCGAGCCGTCCGCCAGCGCGTTCAGCCCCGCCGTCAGGTCGCTGACGAGGGCGTGCGCGTCCGCCGCGTGGTCGGAGAGCGCGTCGGTCAGCACCTTCACGGGCTGCGCTGTCGCAATCGTCATCATCCAGTTCAGGTCGGCATGATCCACATGCGCCGTCATGGTGAAGGAATCGGGCAGTTCCAAATCCGCATCCGCGCCGGGGATGCCGAAGCCCATCAGGAAGCTGTGCGCGCCGTCGGTCAGCACCGCGCCGTTGTCCACGGTCACGCTGGTCACGTCGTCAGATAGCGGCATCACCGTCACGGCGAGGAAGGGGGATTCGGCGCGGTAGGAGACGGTCATCGCCAGTTCGCCGGATGCGTTCTTCACGTCCGCGGCGGTGACTTCCTTGCCGTCCAGCGTCATGTGGACGACGGGGGTCACGTTCAGCGCCTTGCCCGACGTGCCCTGATAGATGATACTGTTTCCGTCGGCTTTCCACGTCACGGTTTCGCCACTCTGGGTGAATTTTTCCGTGCCGCCGACGTTTTCCAGCGCGGTCAGCAGCGTCCGGTCGTCGATTTCCGTCAAAGCGTCGCCGTTTTCAAGGCGAACGTTGTCAATGACGGTCAGCGCGTCGCCGGCGGCATTCGTCACGGCATAAACACGCTCGTGTTTCACGGTTTCCGCGCTGGCAAAGCAGGTCAGCGTCATGCAAAGCGCAGTGATAAGAGCAAAAGCACGCTTTTTCATCGGATTTTTCCATCCTTTCTACCAATAAGGTCAGTTCTTCACGTTCATTTTCAGCGTCGTGTGGATAATCACCTTGTCCAGCACCAGCAGCACCGCCGGCAGCAGGAACAGCACGACCACCACCGAGCACAGCGCGCCGCGCGCCATCAGGGAGCACATGGAGGAAATAATATCGACATTGGAGTACAGCCCAACGCCGAACGTCGCGGCGAAGAAGCCGATGCCGCTGACGAGAATCGACTGCGCGGAGGACGCGACCGCCTTGCTGACGGCCTCGCGCTTGTCAGATCCCGCACGGCGGTTCTGCAAGTAGCGCGTCGTCATCAGGATGGCGTAGTCCACCGTCGAACCCAGCTGAATGGTCGAAATCAGAATCGGCGCGACGAACGGCAGCGTCACGTTCGTGTAGTAGGGGATGCACAGGTTCGCGGCAATCGCGGTTTCAATGACGGCGACCAGAATCACCGGCAGGGAAATCGAGCGCAGCACCAGCGCGATAATCAGGAAAATGGCGATAATGGAAATCAGGCTGACGACCTCGAAGTCGTGGTCGGTGCAGGAAATGAGGTCTTTCGTGCAGGGCGCTTCGCCGATGAGCATCCCGCCCTCGTCGTACTTTTTGAGGATTTCGTTCAGCTCATCAATCTGCCGATTCACCGCGTCGGAGGAAATAATGTATTCCGAGGAAATCAGCATCAGCTGGTATTCGTCGCTCTTGAGTTCGCTGAGGATTTCGTCCGGCACGATGCTTTCGGGGATACCCGCGCCCAGCAGCGAGTCAATCGACAGCACCTGCTTCACGCCATCGACTTCCGCCATTTCGTCCGTCATGGCGACGACGTCCTTCTGCGGCACGTCCGCATCGACCAGCACAAGGTGGTTCGTGGACACGTCAAAGGTTTCGGACAGTTTCGTGTTCGCCTTCACGCTTTCCAGCTCCTGCGGCAGGCAGGCGGACATGTCGTAATACTTACCGACGTTATTGTAGCCGTAGAATGCCGGGATGCACAGCACAATCAGGACGACGAACAGCACCTTGTAGTGCTTCGTGACGAACTTGCTGATGCCCGCAACGCTGGGCAGCAGCGGCTTGTGCGAGGTCTTTTCCAGCGCGCGGTCAAGGAGGCGGATGACGCAGGGCAGCAGGATGACCGTGCCCAGCACGCCGAGGATAACGCCCTTGCTCATCACGATGCCGAGGTCACGGCCGAGCGTGAAGCTCATGAAGCAGATGGCGACGAACCCCGCGACCGTCGTCAGGCTGCTGCCGACGATGGAGGAAATGGTCTTGCAGATAGCGCTTGCCATCGCTTCGTCCTTGTCCGAACAGGTCTGCTGCTCTTCCTTGTAGCTGTGCCACAGAAAGATGGAGTAGTCCAGCGTCACGCCCAATTGCAGCACGGCGGCGACTGCTTTGGTGATGTTGGAAATCTCACCGAGAAAGTAGTTCGTGCCCATGTTCCACAGGATGCTCACGCCGATGCACAGCAGGAAGATAAACGGCAGGAGGATGGAGTCCATTGTCAGCATCAGCACGACGCAGCACAGCGCAACGGCGATGGCGACGTAGATGGCTTCCTGATCCTCCACCAGCTGCTTGGTATCGGTTACAACCGCGGACAGACCAGACACGAAGCACTGCTGCCCCGCAATTTTGCGGATCTGCGCAATGGCTTCCATTGTGCCTTCCGCCGACGACGTGTCATCGAAGAACACCGCCATCAGCCGCGCGTCGCCCTTCTCGAAGATGTTCCGGTATTCGTCCGGCAGAATCTCGGAAGGAATCGTGCCCTTGGTGATGGACGCATAGCCGATGACCGTATCCACATGCGGCACGTCGCGGATGGCGTCCTCCAGCGCCTGCTGGTCGGTTTCGCTCATCCCTTCCGTGATGCACAGGGAGAACGCGCCCTTGCCGAACTCTTCCATCAGGATGTTCTGCCCCTTGACCGTGTCAAGGTCTTCCGGCAGATAATACAGCAGGTCATACTTGACCTTTGTGGCGTTCATGCCCAGCACCGACGGAATCAGCATCAGCAGACAGATGATGACGATGGCAACACGGTGCTTGACAATCCACCTTGCGAATCGGTTCACAACAGTTCCTCCTTTTCTGAAATCCATAACTTTTAGTGAACAATGTGTTGACTTTCTCAACGAGGGATAGTATAATAGCATGTGTACCGAAAATCAATCATCAGATTCAGTTTCGGACGCTGATTAAGCGACAAAATGAACGACGATTGCGGAAACAATCAACAAAATTGGCAAAAGAGTTGAAAAACAAGGGGGTCGCCATGATGACAGAAAAGGATACGATGCAGGTTAAGCCGGAGAAAAAGGAAGACCGCCGGGTGCGCCGGACGAAAAAGCTGCTTACCCACGGGCTGATTCAGCTGATGAAGGAAAAGCAGGTGCAGGACATTACCGTGCGCGAGCTGGCGGATTTGGTGGATGTCAACCGCGGCACGTTCTACCTGTACTACCGCGATATATTCGACATGCTGGACAGCATCGAGCAGGAGCTGTTCAATCAGGTGAACCAGCTGATTGCTGCGCATAAGGGCGAAACCGTGCTTACGCATACACTGCCCGTGCTGAAGGAGTTGTTCCGTTTGGTGGAGGAGAACAAGGAACTGTGCCAAGTGCTGCTGGGGCAGAACGGCGATATGAAGTTCCTGAAAAAGCTGTCCGACGTGGTGCAGGAGGCCTTCCGCCGCGAGTGGCTGATGATGAAGAAGGACGAAGTGACGTTCGATTACAGCTATGCGTTCGGCGCGCTGGGCTTTGTGGGTCTGCTGCGGACGTGGCTGGAGCGCGACTGCGTGGAGAAAGCCGACGACATGGCAGTCCTCAGCGACCGCATGATTCGCTTGGGGCTGACCAGCAGCCTGCAAACGCCATAATAGTAGTAGAAACGCCGCAAAAAGCCCCTCAGCCGCTTGCATTTGCCGCGCAAGTGTCCTATAATGAAGAGGACGCGCGAAACACGTCTATTTTCGCTGCGTTCGGGAAAATGGCAAAGGAGCTGCTTCCGCTTTGAAGAAAAAATCTGTTTTCGCCAATCAGACCATGCGCATTGGGCTGCTCATGCTCCTGGACGCGCTGCTGATTTCGGCTTCGCTGCTGATGGGCTTGCAGGTGTATTATGACATGCACGCCCCGGCAGCGCATATCCTCCACGTCTGGCGCAGTCTGCCGCTGCTGATTGTCTCCACCGTCGCGCTTTTGCATATGATGGGCTTCTACCGCGGCATCCTCAAATACGCGGGCGTGGATCTGCTGCTGCAAATCGCCTGCGGTACGCTCGGCGGCACGGGGATAACGTATCTCGTGTCGTTCCTGTGCTATTCGATTCGCCGCGAACCGAACATCTTCCTCATGCCGCGCCCGGTCTACCTTGTGCAGTGGCTGCTGCTGATGGTGATGCTTGCGGCAAGCCGGTTCGTCATCAAGGTCGCGCAGGGCGGCGGAT
>OIPR01000313.1_pt1 | contig 11419 bp, 9 predicted proteins | sample 1607991 | NCBI WGS metagenome assembly OIPR01 (sample SAMN02674699, study PRJEB24791) | human gut metagenome, SKBSTL042 | isolation source: stool | host: Homo sapiens | place: USA | reverse complement strand
GCCCCTGCACCCTGCAAGGGAGTTCCTCCCTTGACCCTTTTTCGCGATTGAGTTGACTTTTCTTCCTTATATATGCGCGTGCTGCGTTTTGAAACGTTAGTCGCCCAGCGGATAATTCCGCAAATCCGGCAATTCCTTGCGCGTAATCACCGTATCGCTCTTATACGCCTTTTTGAGCATGTTCTTTTCGGTGTACTGTTCGCTGTAATTGTTGAAGCCCGCCGCTTTCAGCACGAACTCCCCTTCCCACACGCACCAGTAACTCCACATGATGTTGTCCCGCACCAGCTGCTCCGGGTCTGGAATGCAGCCATTCTCCGAGAGGGTAATCAGCTTGCGCGTGTCCGTGTAGCTCAGCGCCTTGATGAACCGCGCCGCCTGCGACGTGTACACATGCTTGCCGGGGTAAATGTCCTCGCCGATGATATCCACATACTCGTCGCCCGGATACCACGCGGCATCCTGACCGTTCCAGACCCAAATCAGGTTGTTCAGCCCGTGGACGTTCGTCAGGCGCTCGTACATGAGTTTGTACAGCTGCAAGTACGCATCCGCGCCGGATGCGCCCCACCAGAACCAGCCGCCGCTTGCCTCGTGCAGCGGACGCCACAGCACCGGCACATCCGCATCCTGCAGGCGCTTGAGCTGCACGGCAATCGCGTCGATATCGTCCAGCAGCATCTGGTAGCCGTCCGGGTCTCTGCCGTTCATCGCACGGGCAAGGTTGAATTTCGTCTTGTCGGTGTAGAACGTGCCCCACGGATCGCTCTTGCTCTTATCATAGCGGGCGGCAGGGCACCAGTGCCAGCACAGCGTGACGATACCGCGCTTGCCTTCGTCGCCGTTCCAATACTCAATGGCGCGTTCGACGACGTTGGAGCTGTTGTCGCCTTTCGCCACGCGCGCGGGAGAATAGGAAATCAAGTCCATGCCAAGCACCGCGGGATAATCGCCGCCCGTACCGCGCCAGACCGCCGCGTTTGTCAGCCCGAACGCCCCGTCCTGCGACTGCTGCCCAGACAGCACGGTCTTGCCGTACTGATCGCACAGGTAGGTCATCAGGCGCTTGGCGCTGTCCGTGGCGTTAGGGTTGATGAGCGTCGGCTTGACTTCATACACATCAGCGGGCAAGGGCGCTGCCCTGCGGATACTGAACGAGTCGACCGCAATCCAGCCATAGCTTGCCGTGACGGACACAGTATTATCGCCTGCCTCCAGCCACACATACGGCACAACCTCGTCCGACCAGCTGCCGCTATTGGTGATATCCCCAACGTGCTGCCCGTTGGCGTTGACCTCGTTGACTTTCGTTCCGCCGCCGATGACCGCCGTCCGCACGATGATGTCGTACAGTCCATCTTCCGGCACGGTCACGGTCACTTCCACCCCGTCGCCGGTATGCTCCAGTCCCGACACGCACGTTCCCGTCGCAGCGATTTTCGCCTTGCCCAGCAGTGTTCCGCTTTCTGCTTCGACCGTCTGCAGTACGTTTGGCGTTTCCTCCGCCCGCACCGCGTCGACCGTCCCTGCCATCAGGATGCTCGCTGCCAGCACTGACAGCGCCGTTTTCCGCAGAATTTTCCGGCATGTAGCACGCTTGTCCATTACCCGTTGCTCCCTTTTGTTAGTCTATTATTAGCTAATAGCACTTTGCTCTTTTTGATTATACTACACTTACGCGGTTTACGCAACCCCATTTGGGTTAATTTGGGCGATTTTTAACAAATTCCTTTCATTATTTCTGCGTAACTTTTGTTCTTTTCCTGTATCATTTGTTCGTTTTTCAACCATTCCGTTGCCTCAACATGAATTTCCGCCACCGTTGTTAAGTGATTCGCGCTGATGTTCTTGCGCCCTGTTAGGCTAACGTGTTAGCTATCCGCACCGAAAAAAGCGACTGCACGAATGCAATCGCTTCTTTGATACTATTTCCAAATGAGAATTTCGCCCAAATTCGCAAACAAGCGGCACAGATGAATGCAGAAAATCGTATCACCATATGTCATTCTTCCGGCAGGGCCAGATGTCCGTTCGCCGGCAGCGTTCCCTGCCCCTGCATCGCGTCGAACTGGCTTGACAGATAGATGATGTGCGTTACCGCGATAATCGTCGCGCGCAGCATCATTCGCTCCGGCATGTCCGCGGGGTTGAAGCGCTCCATCGTATCCGTCAGCCCGAACGTGTACTGCAGTGTCGATTCCAGCGAATCACAGAAGTAATCATATGCTTGCTGCACCGTGTATGTCTTTCTCTGCATTTGGAACAGCCGCGTAATGTTATCCATCGACAGTGCTGACTTGGCCACGGCAATAAACAGCAGGTACGCAATCTGCTCCGCGCTGTACTGCTTGCGCACCGGATTGCTGATATACCCCTTCTTGACGTAGTTGCTCACCATCGACGTGGTAATTTCCATGCAGCCCAACGGCGCCAAATAACGGTTCATATACTTCACTGTCTGGTCGAGATACAGCCCCACATCCGGAATTTCCCGGTAACGCGGCATTCGGAACTCGCTAATCTGTGCAATCACACGCTCACCCCCTTTTGTTTTATCATATCACAAGTTATTCAAAACGTCAAGAAAAAGTTCCAGACCTCTTGACAAGTTTCTTAAAAACTGCTAATATGCATATTGGAATCCTAATGCGGCTGATTTTTCTTGATAGAGGGTATTGATGATGATGACGAAGATTGTCGCGGACTCCTCCGCGGATTTGCTGACCTTGGGCGATTTGCCCTTCGCCTCCGTCCCGCTGACGATTCATGCGGGCGACCGTGTTTTTGTGGACGATGAGCACTGCGATATTGACGGCATGATCGCCTTTTTGCGCACTTATAAGGGAAAGACGACGACTTCCTGCCCGAACACGGAATGCTGGCTGAAGGCGTTTGGCGACGCGGATACGGTGTATTGCGTCACGATTTCCAGCGCCATGTCTGGCACTTACAACGCGGCGATGCTGGCGGCGAAGGAATACATGGAGCTGCATCCGGAGCGCCGGGTGCATGTGTTTGACAGCCTGAGCGCCGGGCCGGGCTGCACACAAATGGTGGAGAAGGTGGCGGACTGCGTTCGCAAGGGCTTGTCCTTCGAGGACACAGTTGCCGCTGTGACCGCCTTCCGTGACCGTGCGAATTTGATTTTTTCGCTCGCGTCGGTGCACAATTTCGTCGCGAACGGTCGCGTAAGTGCGGCAGTAGGCGCGATTGTCGGCATTCTGGGCATCCGCGTGATTGGCAAAGCAGGCGTCAAGGGCGAATTGGTCATTGCGTCAAAGTCGCGCGGCGACCACAAGGCGATGCAGAACATGCTGGGCGCCATGATGAAGCAGGGCTGGAACGGCTCGAAGGTGTACATCCACCACTGCATGAACCAGAGCGCGGCAGAAGAGCTGAAAGCGGCGCTGCTGGAGAAATTTCCGAACGCGGAGATTGAAATCGGCGTATTGCGCGGGCTTTGCTCGTACTACGCGGAAGTCGGCGGCGTCCTGGTGGCGTACGAGGGGAATCTGCGCGCGTAATTTGCCAATCAAAAACAGGGGCATGGGCGTTTTGCATCCATGCTCCTGTTTTTTGCATTTAATTTTAATTTAGGAAATTACTCTTCCGTCTCTTCCTCGCTGTCCTCGTCGATTTCCGGGAAAATCGGCTGATGGCAGTTCGGGCAGAGGGTATTCTCGTCAAAGTCAACGTCGTTGGCGTGGAAAGTCAGCTCAGCGCCGCAGTTCGGGCAGGCGTAGGCAATCAGGTCGTCGTCGGGATTTTCCTCCTCGGCGGCATCATCCTCGTCGTCTGTATCGTCCGCGCAGTCCTCGCAGTCGCATTCGTCCGCGTCATCGGCATCTTCGTCGTCCTCTTCCTCGTCGCTGAAGAGCGTTTCCGTCAGGTCGGACAAATCATCGTCGATGGACTCAACGTAGTCCTGTAGCTCCCTGTGCGCCTCGTCCATGCGCTGCATCTCCTCCGCCATGTCGCCCATCGCGCCGAGGATTTCCAGCAGCAGCTTGTTGCTGTCCTTCTCCATGTTGAGCTTCATACCCGCCGCAAGGCCCTTCAGGTAGCTCACTTTGTCCGTCAGTTTGCTCATGTCCAACCCTCCTAATGATGGTTTTGTTTGTATCACAATCGGCTCGGAGGAAGTTTGTCCGCCGAGCCGGTTTGAACTTATAGTCAGATAATTATGCGCGCTCCATGTACTCGCCGGTGCGGGTGTCAATACGAATCTTGTCGCCCGTGTTGACGAACAGCGGCACCTGCAGGGAGTAGCCGGTTTCCAGCGTCGCGGGCTTGTAGGTGTTGGAAGCCGTGTCGCCCTTGAAGCCGGGTTCGGTGTCGGTCACTTCCAGCACAACGAAGTTCGGCGCTTCCACGGAGAAGGGCTGACCCTTGAAGAAGCGGACGGTCACATTCGTGCCTTCCTTGACATAGGGGATGGCGTCTTCCACCTTGTCCAGCGACATCGGGATCTGGTCGTAGGTTTCCACGTCCATGAAGTAGTACAGTTCGCCGTCATTGTAGACGTACTGCATTTCCTTCGTCTCGATGATGGCCTTGGGCATCTTGTCGGTGGGGTTGAAGGAGCGCTCAACCACCGCGCCGGTCATCACGTTCTTAATCTTGGTGCGGACAAAAGCCGCGCCCTTGCCGGGCTTGACGTGCTGGAAGTCAACGATGGTCCAGACGCCGCCGTCCCATTCCACGGTAATGCCCTTTTTGAAATCGCCAGCAGTAATCATGAATCAATTCCTCCAATTGTTTCGGTGTCTGTGGGTTCTCTATTTCCAAATCCGCGGCACGGATTCAGTCAAAACACCCCTGCCATTTTCAGCAAACGGCAAAGTAGGCTCATGCGCGTGCATAGCCATCTTCATTGTATCACAAATTTGTGCGGATGAAAAGCCTTTTTTGCGCCCGAAGCGAAAGAAATGCGGATTTTTTCATCCACCAAATAGAATTCTTCTGCCGATAGCCCCCGCCCGCGCGATTCAGCAGGAATTTCCGTCTTCCGCGTCGAATCCTTTCGGCAATTCAGCGACTAATAGAAGGGGGATTTTCCCGCATGACGCTCTTTTTGACCAGCAGTCCCTGCGACAATAACGTTCCCGAAGGGCTTGACCTTCCCTGTATTTTCGACGCGCGCAACGGCTTTGTCGAGAACCTCCGCGCCAGCGTTGAGCCGGGCGCGCAGCTGCTCATTATCGCCAGCGACCCGGATGCTTTCGCGGGCAATGACGAAATGGCGGCGACGTTTGAGGGCTGTTTCGCGGCGGCGGAAATCGAATTGGAGGATGTCTGCGTGCTGGACAGCCGGAACGCCGATGATGCGGCAGAGCTTGTCGCGCAAAGCGGCGTAATCCTGCTCTCCGGCGGGCATGTACCGACCGAAAACGCCTTTTTCGCGTCGATGGACTTGCGTGACCTGCTGGCAGACTTCGACGGCGTTATCATCGGCATCAGCGCGGGCAGTATGAACTGCGCCGACACCGTGTATGCCCAGCCGGAAGAACCCGGCGAAGCGGTTGACCCGGATTATCAGCGCTTCATCCCCGGCTTGGGGCTGACGACGCGGAACATCCTGCCGCACTACAATCAGGTGAAAGACAACGTGCTGGACGGCTTGCGGCTCTTTGAGGACATCACCGCTGCCGACAGCGCGGGGCATACGTTCTATATTCTGCCCGACGGCAGCTATATCCTTGCGCGGGACGGCGAAGAGATGCTTTGCGGCGAAGCGTGGCTGATGCACAACGGCGTGCTGGAAAAGCTGACGGAAGACGGCGAAGAATTGACATTATAAATAGGAAGCATTGCGGCGCACCGCTCCGAACAGGAGGATGCGCCGTTTGCGTTTATTCCATTTTTTCGCGGATTAAACCGTTCCCATACGCTTCCGTCAGCGCCTCCAAATCGTCGATTTCCGTGCGCTTGCGCTGCCCTTCGTCCGTGTCGCCAATCAGAATCCGGCGCGGCGCGGTGTAGATGCGTTCGCTTGATGATTCAATGTCCTCATCCTCGTGAATCGCCTTCTCGATGCTCTCGAACGGCTGATGCGTCCGCAGCGTCATGCCGTGGCTGTTGTAGACCAGCGTGTAGCCCGCGATGCCTGTCTTCTGGTGATACGCGCTGCAAAATCCGCCGTCGATGACAATCAGTTTGCCGCCGCCCTTGACCGGTTTCTCGCCTTCAATCGCCCGAACCGGTACATGCCCATTGACGATGTGGCTGTTCGGCGCAGTCAGCCCAAATTCCGCCAGAATGCGCTCGACATTCGCCGGGTCGTTAATCAGCCGATAATACGGATTTTTGATTTCCGCATGTGTCGCCGGGTCAGCAATATACAGCCGCTCGAAGGTCGTCATGGCGCTCCGCCCGTAGATAGGCGACACCGCGCCGCACCACAGATACCACAGGAAATCCTGCCCGACCTGCCGCTGCCAGCTGCCCTCCGGCGCAAAGTATCCCATGCGCGCACAGCGGTCGCAGCAGTCGAACCACCGCTTGCCGCTGTACTCCGCATCCCAGAAGCGCACGGCGGTGAACTGCCCATCCTCATCCATCGGCACAGCGCCGTGGTAGAGCAGATTGCCGTTCACGCAGCTGTACACCGAGCCTTGTGAAAAGAGAAATTCGACGTGCTTTTGCAGCTTTTCGCTGCCCTTAAAATCACGCACAAGCCGGGCGATAATGTCCTCCTCGCGCGGCAGCAGGCGCTCCGGCGCAGTCGGGTCAACGGTCGGGAAATCGCAGTCCAGCAGCGGATATACTTTGCCCCCGCAGCGCACCGTTCCGGCGTCATAGTCGATTTGGCGCAGATAGTCGCGCCCCTGCATCTCAAAATCGGGGTTGCGGGCAATCACCTCCGCTTCGAGTTTCAGCATCAGCACCGTGACCGCCTTATGCATCCGGGCGACGCGCGCGAGGTTTGCCGGGCGGACGTCGGTCGCGTTCGGGTCGGCGTGCGGCATCCAGCGGGTCAGGTCGCTCTGGGCGTAGTATTCCTCCGCGTAATGCTCCAGGCAGCGCAGCGGAATACCGTAGCCGCGCTCCAGCGTATCCACATTGTTGTACGCCAGCGTCGTTTTCAGCACCGTCAGGATGCACAGCGGGCTGCCCGCCGCCGCGCCCATCCACACCACATCGTGATTTCCCCACTGGAAGTCCACATCGTGGTACTGGTACAGGCGTTCGAGAATCATGTCCGGACGCGGGCCGCGGTCGAACAGGTCGCCCACAATGTGCAGCCGGTCAACCGCCAGACGCTTCACCACCTCGCACAGGGCGATGATGTACTGATCCGCCAGCCCATAGCGCAGCATACTCGCAATGATTTCGCCGTAATACTGTTCCTTATCGTGATCCTCGAAGTGCGCGTGGAGCAGCTCGTCGAGAATGTGACCGCACTCCTTGGGCATCACAGCGCGCACATGCCGACGCGTGTGCTTGCTGGACACCAGCCGGCAGAGGTCAATCAGCTGCAGCAGCACCCGCTGATACCAGCCGTCGAGGTCGTTTTGACGCGCTTTCAATTCCGGCAGCTTCTCCCGCGGATAGTAGATAAGGGTTGCCAAATCCGCGCGCTCCTCCGGCGGGGTCGTATCGCCCAGCAGGCGGTCGATTTTCTCCCGGATGACCCCCGACGCGCTGTTGAGAATGTGGATGAAGGCTTCATGCTCGCCGTGCAGGTCGCTCATAAAATGCTCTGTGCCCTTGGGCAAACGGAGCAGCGCCTCCAAGCGGATGATTTCGCTGTACGCGGACAAGGCAGTAGGATATTTTTCCGCCAGCAGGGTCAGGTGGCGCAGCCGTTCTGGGGTGTATTCACGCATAGGATACTCCTTCTTTGTTGTGAGCAGCATTGCTGGTTCTACATACTATTTCCAGACAAGAATGTGCTGAGATGCGAAGCGAGTTTTCATTCTGGCTAACGTGAATAAAACGCAGTGCTGCGCTCGCACGCCAGAAGAGAAACAGCGCGGGCGAATCCGGAAATAGCATCAATCGCTTGATTGCGCAGAGGTTGCCGCCCGTGACGGGCAGCTTTTTCGGCACGATAATGGGAGGCTGGACATCTGACAAAATAGTAGCACAACTCGGTCGGATTTGCAAGTCAGCCGCCACGAAATCATCGGAAATCGAGTAGGAGGGGGTGATTAACCCCCGTCCTCTCACCGCACCGTGCGTACCGTTCGGTACACGGCGCGTCCAATACAAGCAGACTGAATCGACTCATACGCCGGGGAGAGTTCAAAGAATCCCGCGCGTATGAGTCTTTCATTTGTTATGCCTCTTGTCACGGCTCCCGTGTTCGCCGTAAACCAATATCCTCTGCGGCTGTTGGCGGCCATATATGCGTAGTATTCCGGCACACCGAGCTTCATGAGGTTCTTGAGTTTGGTCTTCGGTTTCTTCCATTGCTTCCAGATGTATGCACGGATTCGGTGCCGCAGCCATTCGTCCCATTCCCGCATTTTCGTCTTTAGGAACGCTATCCCGTAGTAGTTCAGCCATCCTGTCATGTAGACCTTTATTTCCTGCATGACCTTTCGGACGTTGACTCCGCGGTTTCGCTTCGTGATTGCGCGCAGCCTGTTCTTCGCTTTCAGCAGGGCTTTGGGATGGGCACGAATGAACAGTCCATCCTTTCCTTTGCCGTATGCGAAGCCCAGAAACTTGAAGTTTTTCGTCGCATTCACCCTGGCGATATGGCTTTTGTCCCGGTTCACCCTCAGTTTCAGCTTCCCTTCCAGATAGCGGATGCTACTTTCCAACAGTCGTTCTGCCGTTCTCTGACTTTTGCACAGTAATACGATGTCGTCCGCATACCGAATCACCGGCACGCCGCGCCTTTCGTATTCCCAGTCAAATTCGTTCAGGTACACATTCGCCAGTAAAGGTGACAGCGGGCCACCCTGCGCACTTCTTCCTGGCCGGTAGCCATAGCTCCCTTCCGAAAACTTCGGTTCGTACAGTGGCATGAGCTGCTGAGCGATTGCCTGTTGCACAATCCGGTCTTTGACCGTGGGAATCCCCAGCTTGCGCACTCCTCCATCCGGCTTCGGAATCTCCTTCCGTCTCACCGCCGTTGGCTTGTACTTTCCGCTTCGGATTGCTTCGCTCATTTCTTTGCCGTGTTCCTTGAGCCATGGAAGCGCTTCTTCTACGGTCATCCCGTCCACTCCCGGCGCTCCCTTGTTTGCCTTTACCCGCTTGTAAGCCCTGTTCAGGTTATCTCTATACAGAATTGCTTCAAGCAGTTTCTGGCTTCTGCCTGCCGTTTCTTCTTTCCCCGGCTGGACGGCACTCTGCGCTCCCGCATACCCTTCGCATTCCGTGCTGTCTCTTTGCGGGCAGCTTCTGACGTTTTCTGCGTTCTTCATGCCGTCCTCCTTCCCTCGATTACTCCGGCTTGTATTGGTTCCGCCCTTCCCTTGAATTTTTCCCCCAAGGTACTATGGCTTCGGCTGACTTCTGCGCGTTCAGCACAGCCTTGCGACTGTGGTTACGCCTTTCGGCGCATTCCGTGCAGACCTCCCCGGGTACCACACGTTTCTTTCCCTCCATCTACCTGCCGCATTTACCACATGCGATTCCGTGTAGCTATTGGGCTTCGACTTGTTGGGCAGCCTTACCCTCGCATATAGCCTTCTATGCGGTTTCTGTTCGTCAGGCCAGAGGTTTGCCCGTGGTTAGTCTGTTCCCACATCCGGCTTCCTTCAGATTCCGCCTCACGACGGACACCCTTGCCTTCGGCTTTCTCCTTCCCGCTACCGGGCGGATTCGGGTCTTTCACCCTTTAGAAACGTGCGCCGCCGGGCGCACTCAAAAAGACTGCCCGCTCCGCGCAGACAGTCTTTCTTCTATTCGCCATCAGTTCCCTATCAGTAATGGCACTCCGCCATCTGAATCCTCACATACATCAGCACATTCGCCAGAAACTCGCAGCTCGTCGGGCGCGGCTCGTGCGGCGCGGGACTCCGCCCCATCAACGCGCAGTACACAGGTATGTTCTGCTCCTGCCACGTCTGGTTGACCGCCGTGCGAATCGCCTGATCCACCCCGATGGGCGTGGTGTTGCACTGCTTCGCGACTACCGGGTACACCTCGCCCGTCACCAGTCGCGTCTCAAACGGGCGATTCACCAGCAGCAGCAGCGTTTCCACCAGATAGTTGAACCCCGACAGCCGCGCCGGAACACCCAGACACCGCAGCAGGCTGGCGATATACCACCGCATCGGCGTACCCGGTCTCGGCACAGGCAGCGGCGGCAGTTGATTTTCGGGCGGGCGAGGGGCAAGCTGAGCGTTGGTGGACATCTGGACGAGCGGAATCGCCTGCTGTAGGGGAAAGCCCTGTAAATCAGAAGCCACGATGTAGTACGTCGGCGCGACGTTCACGGGCACGCTTGCCTCACTGCGGCTCTTCACGATTCGGTAGGGTTTGGTATCAAAAGCAGGGTATTTCGCATCATCCACAGGAAAAACCTCCTTAGCAAAGCGTCAGTGTCAGAAAATGGTTATTGTAATCAATACACGATACCCTTCACGCATACCATGATTGAAAAACGGCCTTCCAGCGCTGCATCCTGACGCCTAAACTGCACCACTGGAAGTTCTCGTATGCCTATTTTAGCACATTTTGCAGGAAAAGAAAAGTAGCATGTGTTATCTTTCGACACATTTCGCGCAAAAATACAGCGAAAACACAAAAGAAGTTGGAATTTACAAAAACACTACATAGGCAATCGTGTATTGCAAGGGGATATTACATGCCGGGTGAATTACAGGTGGAATCAGCGCATCAAAAAGCAGACTTTTTCTTCGGGTTTCTGCACTTCTGTCGCCCGCCCATCGGAATTTCCACGCCTTCCGTCGTGGGGTGAAGGCGTATTATACACTCTTTCCAGATGAAAATGCGGCAAGATGCGCAGCGTGCCTGGAATCTAGGAACGGTAATCGCCGTTGATGGAGATGTATTCATGCGTGAGGTCGCAGGTCCACACGGTCGTTGCCGCGTCGCCTGCGCCCAGGTCGGCCGAGATCACGATCTCGGGCGCCTCGAAACGTCGTAGAGCCTCGTCCTCGTCAAAGGGAACAGTCAGACCATCGCGACAGACAGGCATACCCATCATGTCGATGGAAACGTCTTCCTGATTAAACTTCACGCCGCACTTGCCAAGCGCCATGGCAACGCGGCCCCAGTTGCAGTCGTGGCCGGCGATGCAGGTCTTAACGAGCGGCGAGTTGGCAACGGCACGAGCGGCGATATCAGCTTCCTCGTCGTTCACGGCGCCGGTAACGTTGACCGTAACAAGCTTGGATGCGCCCTCGCCATCGGCGGCGATATTGCGCGCCAGGCTCTCGCACACCTCGTGCACGGCAAATGCCAACTCGTCGAAGGCATCGGAGCCCTCGACGAT
>OIPR01000311.1_pt1 | contig 11448 bp, 8 predicted proteins | sample 1607991 | NCBI WGS metagenome assembly OIPR01 (sample SAMN02674699, study PRJEB24791) | human gut metagenome, SKBSTL042 | isolation source: stool | host: Homo sapiens | place: USA | reverse complement strand
CAATGGTTCGGATTTGGGTTGCTTCGCTCCACCAAGAGAACGCTTGTGTAGAAATACACGAGCGTTTTTCTTTTGCACAAACAGCAAACTCACGCAGGCGGGTGGATTCGAACAGGGCGGCGGTGCAAAGCACCGTAAGCAATCAGCCCAGTGCAACGACGACGACCGCTGCCTGCGGCAGAAACAGGGAGGAGTTGTTGGGGCAGCGTTCTGATTTTTCAAAGCCCTGACAAGGGGCTGTGGAAAAATCAGCAAACGCAACCCGTTGCTTTGATTAGTGCGCGGTTCCCAACGCGTAGGAATGTCTACCAAGAAAGATGCCGCCAGACCATTCGGTCTGGGGATTTTTTTGTGGCGGAGGTCACAGGACGAGGACCGGAACGAGCAAAGGCAGGGTATCATCATTACGATGGTATCCTGCCTTTTGTGCGATAGGATGATCATAAGCCAAAGGCTCCCACCTGTTCTGTCGTATGCACAGAACGGGCGAGAGCCTTTGTGATGAAAAGAAGAAAATGAAGGAGATGACTTGTTATTTGGCGGCTTTTTCGCCCTCCGGGAAGATGATCTTATTCACGAAGAAGAAGATGACCATGGAGATGCCGCCGTTCAGCACCGTAGTGCCGATGTTGTAGATAAAGTCCGGCACCAGCAGACCTGCCACCGCCACCCAGATGCAGTTGATGGAGTTGACGATGCAGGTGATGACGCAGAACGCCAGCACATACCAGCCGATCTGCTTTGCCAGATTGCCCTTGCTGCGGAACACAAAATTGCGCTGGATGGGGAAGTTGATGCACTCGCCGATGACCATGGCGATCATGTAGGCGCAGAAGTAGGGCAGGCCACCGTGGGCGGCATCGTAGCCGAGGATGTTCCACTTGAAGGTCTCGCCGAACAGGGTGATATCAATGCCCGGCCAGCCGAAATCCACCACCGGCAGGCTTGCAAAGGCCTTGGGCAGAAATTGCAGCAGCAGGTACTTGAACACGGTGATGAGGTTGGACACGATGACGAACAGGCCGCCCTCGCGCACCCACTTGGCAGCGGCGGGGTGCTTTGCCGCGAAGTTATTCCAGAAATTCATAGCCTGCTTCCTTTCAGCTGTTTTTCAAGCGCTCTTCCATGCGGCTGTTCAGCACGATGTTCTTCACAGCCTCCACGATCACCCGCACAAGGCCGATGATCCAGAAGCCCTGCAGCTCCATCACAATGCCGTCCACCATGCCCATGCTGATGGCGCCGTTGGTCATTTTGGCCAGCGCCCGCAGAGGCATATTGTACTGGAACAGGATGTTCAGGTCAGGCTTGCCCTTTTTGATGCTGCGGCGCAGCAGGGTGCCCAGCACGGCAGCTGCCAGCCAGCCGATGGGGCTGCGTCCGTGTCCCATCTCGCCCAGCGTCATGTTGCGGTTGATGTGCACCTTGTTCTCCGGGATGGGACGGCCCAGCAGCGCTTCGAATTCATCATCCGGTACATTCTGGATATTGGCTGTGCAGTAATGACCCAGCTTTTTACCCGCGTAGGGGTCGGGTGCGCCGGTGCCCGCCACCGTGACGGCGGCAGTCAGACGGATATCGGCGCTGGAAGCGCCCACCAGCAGCTGATAGCTGCCGCCTTCCACCTCCCAGCGGTCGGTCTTGACGTTCCAGTAGCGGAACGCCTTATCATCCAGCGGGATGGTGACGGTCTTGCTCTCGCCGGCTTCCAGCTGCACCTTGGTAAAGCCCTTCAGCTCCTTGGCGGGGCGGAAAATCGTTGCATCCGGCTTTGCCACATAAAGCTGCACCACCTCGGCACCTGCACAGCTGCCGGTGTTGGTGACAGTCAGGGTCACGCCGTTTTCGTCTGCTTTCAGGTCACTGTACGCAAAGCTGGTGTAGCTCAGGCCGTAGCCGAAGGGGAAGGCAGTGGGCACACCGGCAGTGTCGTAGTAGCGGTAGCCCACATACAGCCCCTCGCGGTACTCCACGGTGGGGCCGTCGCCGCCGAAATGCGCCTTTGCGGGGGTGTCGGCGTAGCTGCGCGCCCAAGTCTCCGCCAGCTTGCCGCAGGGGTTCTGCGCACCGGTCAGCACCTCGACCAGTGCGCCCGCACCGGCCTGACCGCCCAGGCAGCCGTAGACCAGCGCCTTGCAGTCCTTGACCCAACCGCTTTCCAGCGAGGAGCCCGCGCTCAGCAGCACAACCACATTGGGGTTTGCCGCCGCCACAGCCGCCAGCAGTTCCAGCTGGTTCTCTGCCAGCTTCATGTCGGCGCGGTCGATGCCCTCGCTCTCTTTGATCTCGTCCAGACCCATGCACAGCAGCACCACATTGGCGTTCTTTGCCAGCACCACTGCCTCGGCCTTCAGCGCCTCATCGGGCTTGCCCTGCCGGTCAAAGCCCTTGGCGTAGCCGATGCTGTTCAGGCCGCTCTCGGCAAGGCATTCCAGAAAGGAATCCACCTTGATGGAGTTGACGGCGCTGGAGCCTGCGCCCTGATAACGGGGCGTCTGAGCAAAGTCGCCGATGACCGCCACCTTCTCCCCCTTTGCAAGGGGCAGCAGGCTGTTTTCGTTCTTCAGCAGCACGATGCTCTGGGCAGCAGCCCGGCGTGCCAGTGCGTGGTGGGCGTCGGCATCGAACTTGCCGGGTGCGGCGTCCACCGCCGCCTTGGTGGTGAACACCAGCTCCAGCAGTTCGTCCAGCCGGGCGTCCACGTCCGCTTCGGTGATCTTGCCGGTCTGCACTGCTTTCATCAGCTCCCGGACGGCGTCCCCACCGGGGGCGGGCATTTCCAGCGTAGAGCCGTTCTTTACACCCAAGGCGTGGTCGTTGCTGCCGCCCCAGTCGGTGACCACCGCGCCGTCAAAGCCCCAGTCTCTGCGCAGGATATCCATGAGCAGGTGGGTGTTTTCGTTGGCGTAGGTGCCGTTGACAAGGTTATAGGCGGACATGATGGTCTTAGGCTGCGCTTCCTTGACCACCATCTCGAAGCCGGTCAGGTAAATTTCCCGCAGGGTGCGCTCGTCCACGATGGAATCCGAGGCCATGCGGCGCAGCTCCTGACTGTTCACGGCAAAGTGCTTGGGGCAGGCGGCGATGCCGTTTTTCTGGATGCCGCGGACGTAGGCCGCAGCCATCTTACCGGCAAGGTAGGGGTCCTCCGAGAAATACTCGAAGTTGCGGCCGCACAGGGGGCTGCGCTTGATGTTCAGGCCGGGGCCCAGCAGCACCGACACGCCCTGTGCCGCTGCTTCTTCGCCCATGGCTGCGCCCACAGCCTCGCCAAGCTCCGGGTCCCAGCTGTTGGCCACGGTGGCCGAGGTGGGGAAGCAGGTGGCAGGCACACTGGGGTTCAGGCCCAGATGGTCAGCCGCGCCCGCCTGCTTGCGCACGCCGTTGGGGCCGTCCGACAGGGTAATGGCCGGGATGCCCTTGCCCGGCAGCGCCCGGGTGGTGAACACCGTGCCGCCGCTCAGCAGGGCGCATTTTTGTTCCAGATCCAGGCTGTTGATGATATCTGTATGTTTCATGGCATTTTCCTCTTTGCCTTTTCAAATCCAGAAAAGGCCCGCTGTTTTTTACGCAGCGGGCCTTTTATCTGGTTTCAGTTCAGGTGCTGCATCCGTTCAGAATGTCTTGCCCAGGATCAGGCGTTGACTTCCTCTTCCTTGCGCTTTGCATAGCCCTTTTTGACCACCAGAACTTCCAGTGCGATCAGAGCGGCTGCCAGTACAACGTCCACACCGATCATCACCTTTTCCCAACCGGGCATACCGGGGTTCAGGTTCTCGGGGTAGTAAGCACGGGAGTTTGCCACAGTGTACAGGATGTTCTTGCAGGCCTGACGTGCGGACACCAGAGCGGTAGCGCTGGTGGTATCGGTCAGGTGGTTGGTCTCGGTGTCGTAGTTCACCAGGCAGAGGTCGCCGCCGTTGCGGATCAGACGGTCAGCATCCTGATAGCCGCACACACCGTAGTAGTCGGTCAGCACCATGCCCACAAAGCCCCACTCCCCACGGAGGACCTTGTTCAGCAGAGCGTCGCAGCTGCCTGCGTAGGTGTTGCCGATGTAGTTGTAGGAGGACATGGCAGCGTGGCAGCCAGCTGCCTTGACGCACTGCTCAAAGGGCTTCAGGTAGATCTCACGGATGGCCTGCTCGGTGGACCAGGTGCAGAGCATACCGTAGCGGTTGGTCTCCTGGTCGTTGAGGGCAAAGTGCTTCATGAAGGCGTAGACGCCCTGCTCCTGAGCGCCCATGATGGCGTTGGAAGCCATCGCACCGGACAGCACGCCGTCCTCGGAGTAGTACTCGAAGTTACGGCCTGCGAAAGCGGAGCGGTGGATGTTCATAGCCGGTGCGTACCAGCCGGAAACGCCCATGTCGTCAGCCATCTTGCCGATGGAGGTGCCGAAGTCGTGTGCCAGATCGGTGTTCCAGGTAGCTGCGATCATCACAGCAGAGGGGAAGCCGATGGAACCCTGCCGGGTGAAGTTGTTGTTGATGGAGGCAGGACCGTCGCAGTCGATGGCCTGCACCTTGCCGATGGAATCCACTGCCACAGTCTGGAAGCCGCCCAGAGCAATGAGCTTGTCCATGTCAGAGACAGTGAGCTGATCCAGGAAGGTATCCCACTGGGCGTCGTTGTAATCCACACCCACCATATCCTTCAGCAGCAGGCCGTTCTTGGCACCGGTGGTGGGAGCCACATCGTCGGCGTTGTTGAAGTCCTCGGGGTTCCAGTTGGAGTTGTTGTAGAAGGTAGCCTTAGCCTCTGCCGGCAGCTCGAAGTCTGCGGGAGCAGCGGTAGCCTCGGCGTAGTTGGCAAAGCCATCGGCACGGGACAGGTAGGTCACATTGCCCTCGGCAAAGCCGAACTTGTTGTCAGCGACCTCCACATCGCTCTCACGCTTGTTGTAAGCGTCGTAGACGATGTCGGAAGCCACGGTGTAGGTCTTGGAATCCAGCACGGTGTGGGAGTCGGCGTTGATGCTGATGACGTAATCGCCCTTTTCCAGCACATAGCAGCCCTTGCCGTAGGTGTCGTAGGAGGCCATATCCTCGGCCTGGAAGGTAACGGTGACGTTCTCGGAAGCGCCGGGAGCCAGCTCAGAAGTCTTTGCAAAGCCGATCAGGTTTGCAGAAGCCTTTTCGATGCCGCCGTTGGTGTAGGGAGGGTTATAGTAGACCTCCACGACCTCCTTGCCGGAAGCAGAACCGGTGTTGGTGACGGTGACATCCACGGTGATGGTGCCGTCAGCCTCGGTAACGCTGTTCAGGCTCTGGGTGAAGGTGGTGTAGCTCAGACCACGGCCGAAGGGATACACCACAGTCTTGTCGTAGTCGATGAAGCCTTCAGCGGCGGCAGTCTCGTAGAACTTGTAGCCCACATAGATGCCTTCCACATAGTCCACGAAAGCAGGGATGGTCTCGGCACCAAAGGCGCTGGCCTTGAGCTCATCCATGTTGGTGTAGTTGAAGTTGCCAAAGTTGTTCGCAGTGGGGGTCTGGGTCAGGTCGTACACAAAGGTATCAATGGTACGGCCAGAGGGGTTCACGTCGCCGCAGAGGATGGAGCCCAGAGCGTTGAAGCCGCTCTGGCCGGTGCCGGCGCACCAGATAACGCTCTTGATCTGGCTGTAGTCCTTGACCCAGCCCAGCTCCATGGCGTTGGCACCGTTGTAGACCACAACGACCTTATCAAAGTTCTTGCAGACCAGGTCCATCATGTCCTTTTCGGTCTTGGACAGCTGCAGGTAGTGGTCGCCGGGCTCAAAGTCGTTGTAGCTGTGGCCTGCGTCGTAGGTGACCTGAGACACATCGGTGGGCAGGTCCGCACCTTCGCCGCCCACGCGGGTGATGACTACCATGGCGGTATCAGAGAAAGCCTTGGCGTTGTTCATCATCTCGTCGGTGTACTGTGCAGCCTCCGGCTCCGGCAGGGTCCAGTCCTGAGCGAACATCCCCACCTCCGGGCGATCAGCACGGTAAGAGGTGTAGAAGTCGCTCAGCTCGGTATTCAGCTCAAAGCCGGCGTTCTTCAGGCCCTCCAGCAGGGTGACGGTGGGGTAGGCGTCGGACAGAGCACCGGAACCGGTGCCGCCGTAGCAGGGGTTGGTGGAAGCCCAGCCAAAAACGTTCAGCTTGCTGTTCTTGGCCATGGGCAGGGTGCCGTCGTTATCCAGCAGGACGATGCCTTCATCGGCAATGTTCTCGCACAGCTGGGTAGCGGAGGTCACATTTTCCTCGCTGACCTTGCCGCGGCCGGTGGCAAGGGTCACCATGGAGTACATGGGGCCGGTCAGGATCAGGTTCACGGTAATGGCCAGTGCCAGCACCATGCCCAGACCCGCCTGCCAGCGGATCAGATACTTTTTGGACTTGCTCTGCTTACGGCAGGCGATCATGACTGCGATCAGCAGAACTGCTACGACACCAAAGCCGATCAACTGCGATTTGATCGAGTTGAGGACCTTGATGACGTCATCCATATTGATGGACAACATAGTTTTCTCCTCCTTAGTTCCTTTATTGGGGTGGTACATCGGCAGCGGGCACGCCCCTGCCAGCATGGCTTTATGATACCAGAAATTGCCGGAGAATTTTCAATTTGTTCACAAACTGTCGTTTTGAACGCACAATTTGCAAAAGTTACAATAAAGTTTCAAATTTTATTGTGCTTATTCACAATTCCACTGCCCCTGATTTTGTGCATATTGCAAAAAGGGCGGGGATCACTCCCCGCCCTCGGTCTGTTGGATCCCCGCCTGCGGCAGAAGCACCCGCAGGGTGAACCAGCCGTCCTCCCAGTGCACGGTCATGCTGCCGCTGTGCTGCTGCGCAGCCGCCCGCAGGCTGCGCAGGTCGTAACCGCCGTGGGCACTGCGCAGCGGCAGACCGTCTGCACCCAGCTCCACCGGCTTTTTGCAGTAGTTCTCCACCCGGAACAGCACAAAGCCGTTCTGGGCATACACCGCCGTGCGGATCAGCCGCTTTTCCGGGTCCTGCTCGGCGGCACAGCTTTCAATGGCGTTGTCCAGCGCGGTGCCCACCAGCGTGCAGATCTCCCGGGTGGACAGATGGTCCAGCAGATGCCCGTCTGCCACGCTGGTCATGCGGATCTGCTTTTCCTGACATTCCATGCTCTTGGCGGTGAGCAGGATGTCCAGCACCGGGTTTCCGGTCTTGTTCTCCGCCTCATACTGCAGAATGCTGTTCTCCATCTTTGCCAGCGCCGCGTCCTGCTTGGCGCGGTCCCGCTGGGCACGGATATCAGCGATCTGGACCTTCAATTCATGGTAGCGGCTGTTGATGAGCTCGATGCCCTCCTTGCTGCGCTTGTACTGTTCGTACTGCCGGTGCAGCACATTGTCCATGGCAGAAAGCTCCTGATGCAGCGCGCTCTCCCGCAGTTGCTCGTGCTGCAGCGTCAGGATCAGCACCCCGCAGAAATCCACCAGCGTGCGGATGCAGAACACGTTCATGGTCGCCGGGCTCTCCCCCAGAAACAGAAGGTTGCTGACCACGAACACCGTGCCCGCCATGACAAATGCCGCCAGCGCAGCCTTGTTGCTGATGTCCAGATGCTTTTCGGGCAGCGGACGGCTGCGCTCCAGCCAGAACATCAGGCCGTAGACCGCGCCGTAGACCGCCGCCAGCAGCGCCAGCGCCAGCGGGTCAAAGCCGCTCCGGTGCGGAAACAGCCAGCAGTGCAGCTGCCATTCTGCGCTGGCAGCAAACTCTGCCAGCAGAAACGCCCGGGCGGTGATGTACAGTGCCTCCAGCCAGTTGACCGCCCGGCTGCCCCACAGGTACCCGTAGAGCAGCAGCACCGCGCAGAGCATACAGGGCACCCACCACGCCAGCGGCACATAGCCGGTCTTGTGCAAAAAGATTCCCAGCACCAGTGCCCACACCACCGTGACCGCGGTCTGCCGGTGGAACCGCCGCGGCAGGTGGCGGGCGTAGAGCAGCACCGCCAACACCTCTGCCAGCGCCGTGTACAGGCGGGGGATGTTCGGCAGCATGGTCATGAGCCCTCGCCTCCGATGTAGTCGGTCAGTGCGGCAAGAAAGGCCTTGCGCTTGGGGCGGCTGATCTGCAGCTCATAGGGTCCCACCTGCACCGTGTTCTGCTGCACCGCCTGCACCTGCGCCAGATTTACCAGATAGCCGCTGTTGCAGCGGGCAAAGGGGCGGCCCGCCAACTTTTCCTCCACTGCCTTGAGGGTGCCCGGTGCCGAAAAATCGCCGTCCTCGGTGTAGTAATGCACCCGGTGGCCTTCGCTTTCCAGATAATACAGCCGGGAGCTGTCCAGCCGCCGCAGGCCGCTCTCCACCGGGACCATGAGATAGTGGCTGGCGCGGCGGGCCAAATTTTTCTCGGCCTTTTTCAGCTGCTCGGAAAATGCAAAATACGGCACCGGCTTCAGCACATAGTCCAGCGCTCCCACCGAGTAGCCCCGGATGGCATACTGCGCCATATTGGTGATGAAGATCAGGATGACGTCTGCATCCATCTGCCGGATGCGCTCTGCCGTGGTCATGCCGTCCAGATGCTTCATCTCCACATCCAGAAAAATAACATCGTAGACGGCGCGGTAATCCTCCAGAATATCCACCCCGTCCGCAAAGACCGATACCTCAAATTCTGTCCCATACTGCCGGGTATACCGCCGGATGTACTCCTGCAATACCCCCTGCACCTCCGCGTCATCCTCTACGACTGCCACCCGGATCATGACCGCACCTCCCTTACCACACCTTTGTGGAACTGTTACGGCTCTATTATAGCGCAATCACGCCGGGTTTGCCAAGTCCCCGCCCCGACAAGTTTCCACCTGCAAATTTTACGCTATCGGGGTGTTCTTTCCTTGGCGGGTGTGGTATACTCGATTTAGTTCAACAAATTGAAATTTGGAGGCTCGAATCATGTGGAACGAATTAGGCATCAGCGGAGGGACCGCCATCCTTATTTTGATCGCGCTGTATTACGTTATCAAATGGGCAGTGAAAAACGGCATCAAAGAAGCTTACCGCGCTATCACCGGAGAGAAAACCAATGAAGATCTCCAAAACGAAAAAGAGCTGGAAGAACTTGGATCGGGTTCAGAAGATCAATAAATCCGCACGCGCTCCCGGCAAAGGGCAGCGCACAAAAAAGCCACATAAAGGAGATGCTTTTCCATGGAATACAAACGTTTTGGCAATAAGATCATTGTACGCATCGACAAGGACGAAGAGATCCTTGAACAGGTCAAGGAGCTTGCCCTGAAGGAAAACATCCGCCTTGCCGCCGTGCAGGCGCTGGGTGCCACCAACAGCTTTACGGTGGGCGTATACAATGTAGCGGAGAAGAAATACTACGCCAACACCTTCAGCGGCAGTTTTGAGATCGTGTCCCTGACCGGCACCATCAACACCATGAACGGTGCGTTCTACACCCACCTGCACATGAGCGCCGGCAACGACAAGGGCGAGGTGTTCGGCGGACATCTGAACCGGGCGGTGGTCAGCGCCACCTGTGAGATGGTGGTGGATGTTCTGGACGGCACAGTAGACCGCCAGTACGACCCTGTTACCGGGCTGAACCTGTTCAAGTTCTGATCTTATCTGTAAAAAGCCAAGGCCGCTGCGCGATGTCTGCGCAGCGGCCTTTTGCTTATAGCTCTTCCTGCCGGGTATAGGGCTCCATGCCGTGGTCGGCAGGGTCATAGTATTCCAGCAGGGTAATGTAGGTTTCCAAAAAGTGACACAGCACTGTTTTCAGGATGCCGCTCAGCTGCCCCTTTACCGTGATGGTGGACAATACAAAGTCTGACACCAGCTGCAGCGTCTCCGGGTCCAATTCAAAGCACAGACCGACTGCCAGCATGGGGATCACGATCTGCTGTGCCTGCAGCGGCACTGCATTGCCCAGCTTTTCCAGCAGCGGGCGGCTCAGGGCAGAGGCCGCCTGCACACAGCGCTCCACCTTTTCCTGCGGGAACTGCTGCATGGGCTCCATGCTGCGCAGCTGCGCCACCACGGCAGCATCGTCCAGAATGACGCCCCGGGTCACCTCTGCTTCCGAGCGGGTGGTCACGCATTGCAGTATACAGCGCATGGCATCCTCGTAGTCCTCGTGATAGGTCTGACGGCTGCCGAACAGGGTCATCATGGACTGCAGCACGGCATCGGTCTCCTCGGTGACGGCCAGCCGCCCGAAATCCAGCGGTGCGCCCTCCATCCCTGCGCTGCGGTCGTTCAGCGCCTGCAGTTCCTCCGGGACAACTGTAGCGGGCAGAAAACGGTCGTTGCCGTTGCGGTAGAAGCCCCACTCTGCGGGCAGCACCCGGGGGACCACATCTCCGCTGGAGATGATGTTGAAGATGTTGCTGGCGCTCCAGTTCTTTTTCAGACTGCCGCTTGCCGTATGGTTGTTGTCAAAGTCCTGCTGCAGCTCGGGGCAGTCTGCCGCCGCCAGCGCAGCCGGGGCGGCAAAGGTATAGATGAAGGTGTTTTTCTTTTCCAGCTGCGGCAGCACGGCGGGCAGACGCGCCGCCACTAAATTCGTTACGCCGCCGGCACGGCTGTAGCCGCCCATCCAGAGCTTCAGGGTACCCAGCGGCTGGCGCTTGGCCGATGCCTGAACATATCCGCGTATTTTTTCAGTCAGCTGCCGCGCCGCTGCTACAAAACCCGTGTGGGCGCTGCCGGAGCCTGTATGAAGGTTGCCGGACCACTCGGCTCCATAACCGGAGCCGCGCACGAACGCCCCGATGATGGTCACCTGTCTGCCGCCGCGCACCAGTGTTTTGCGGGCAACGGCACAGGCCGCCGTGTCCGGGGCATCGTTCAGGCTGTGGGTATAGTTGAACAGCTGCACCTCGGCAAAGCCCAGCTTTGCAAAGGCATCCCGGATATGGGCGGCACGGCCGACCTCGCCCGTCATCCAATAGCGCTGGTCGCTCTCCCACGAGCTGTCCGCAGCCGCAGCCATGCCCAAGGTGGCCAGTGCCAGCTTATCGTCGTACTCTGTGGCGGCGTGGTCGAACAGGCTGTCGCTGTAATAGTAATCGTGCCGCAGGTCAGCGCTACAGCGGTCGCTGCGGTACCACAGGGTATAGTAGTCGTCCGGCACGGCGCGGCCGACCAGCGCCGTAGCCGCCCCGGCCTGCGGCAGCGCCGCTCCGGGAGCCAGTGCCCCCGCCGCAAGGGTCACCGCAAGACCCTTACAAAAGTCCCGTCGTTTCATGCTTCATCTCCTCTGCCCCTGCGGCCTGTGCACCGCAGACATTTTTTATAGTATAATCCTTTTTGCCGCCGGATGCAATTTTTACTTGCGGCGGCAGATGGGACGATTTGGAATACCCTCCGCTATCGGGTTGCGGCACCCAGCATCCGCATCGTGCCTTGGGCGGCACTTGCGTCTTGCTGGCCGCTGCCCCAACAACTCCTCCCTGTTTCCGCCACTGGCGGCG
>OIPR01000308.1_pt1 | contig 11491 bp, 2 predicted proteins | sample 1607991 | NCBI WGS metagenome assembly OIPR01 (sample SAMN02674699, study PRJEB24791) | human gut metagenome, SKBSTL042 | isolation source: stool | host: Homo sapiens | place: USA | reverse complement strand
CTGCACTTTCTGTTCGCTGATTACGTTTCTATTGACCGAATGAAGGATAGTGGTTGATACTGCTGGAGTTACTTCCTTTTTTTTGCCGAATATGCCTAAGAAACCTTTTCGTTTTGGCTTTTTGGACTGTTCCTGCACACTTTTCTGTACAATAACCGGAATTTGATTGGCTATCTTCTTGTTAATAGATTGTTGTTCATCCATTAACCGGACTATCTGGAACATCTGTCGTTCCTTATCCTCTAAAAGACTGCGCACACTATCGATGCGCTCTGCTGGATAGGTGGCCTTGAAACGGCAGAGCATACTGTCCATTGCCATACGCCGTGCATGGTAATGCTCGATATCTTTATCGTTCCATTCCAGTATTGTTTCACCCAATAGAGAAAATTTTATCATTTGAATATTGATATTGTTTATTTCTTTTCGGAGCTCGTCTATTTTTTTATTGCCAAGTTCTAATGCTTCTATCTCCTGCCATTCATAGAGGCTATTATATGCCATACATCCGATAAGAATGGAGATAAGTATATATCCCAACCGTATTGCCTTATAGAAATTTCCTGACCGCTCCATTATTTTAATGACATTGATTTTTGGAACATGAATAAAAGTTTATCTTTTTCGTTCATGCGGATATTATCAGAATAACCGTCTTTTGTTATTTGATACCCACATGGCTTAACCATAAAAATGCCTAAGCCCTTAGTGTACGAACTTACTTCTGAGGCATAGTCTTTACTTGTATTTAATGGAACTTTCCCTTTAATATGACACCACTCATTATTACAACTGATGTCTTCAATCTCAGACATCAGTTTTTGCAAATCTGTAATAGCTTTGGAACTCGCTACTTGGGGTATCTGCAACTCAAAACAGAGCATCGGTTCGAGAATGTCCACACCTGACTGTTGCAAAGCCAGCCTGAAGACATAAGGGATCAGCTGTCTGAAATCAGCAGGTGTACTTACCGGGCTATAATACTCGGCTTGAGTAAAAGTTACTTTCAGATCTGTCACTTCCCATCCATGTAAACCAGATTGGCAAGACATACGAATCCCTTCAAAAACGGCATTTTGAAAAGAATGGTTCAGATAACCATAGGAGATGTCACTTTCGATTTGCAACCCTGCCCCTAACGGTAAGGGTTCAAGAGTCAGCCCTATTGTGGCCCAGTAAGGGTTGGGTGGTACTTCGATCTGAATAATCTTATTGACCTTTTTTATAGGTCGTTCTTTGTAGATAGTCTTGATCTCATCAAAATGGACCTTTACGGAAAATCGTTCTTCCAGCAATGTCTGTATGATTTCCTTTTGGGTCAAACCATATAACGAGATTTCCAATTCATCACTATATGAGTTTATGGAAAAGGACAAAGACGGGTCTTCAATCCACAATGTATTCAGAGCGGATATCACCTTGCTTCTCTCTTCGGGCTTATTTGGCCGGACGGAGGATTTGAGAGCGGGATGCTGATGAGATAATCCTTGAATCAAACAAGGTTTAGCACCTAAATAATCTCCGATTCGAAAATCTTCTATATCTTCTACAATCGCGATATCATTGGCACCCACTTCATCAACATTTATCTCTCTGCCCTGATAAATAGTCTTTAGATTTTTAATCTTGATGAATTTTTCCGAATCGTTGATTCTTACAACGTCTCGAAGTCTCAGACTTCCGTCAATTATTTTAAGAAAACTTCTTTTATGCCCTTTGGGGTCATGCTCTATCTTATAGAGATAAGCTGAAAGTCTGTTTGAGACTGATGCCGGAGGAAGTATAAAAGAAGAAATGGCGTCCAACAACTCATTGATACCGATATTGAACATTGCTGATCCATGTAGCACCGGATAGACTTTGGCTTTTGCCACAAGAGCGATTATCGTATTCCAATAATCAGCCGGTGAAATTTCGCTATCCGCCAAATATCGTTCTAATATATCGTCGTCATGGTTGCATACAAATTCTTTGTATTCTTCCTTTATATATGTTTGGGAGCAAACCGGATAAACCGATCCATCGACAACAGTTTGCATAAACAGGACATCTTGCGACAGATTTGTTTTTATATCCATATACAAACGCTCCAAATTCACACCGGCACGGTCAATCTTATTGATAAATATAATTGTCGGGATTTGCAGCTTTTGTAAAGTACTGAACAGCAACTTTGTCTGCGCTTGTATGCCTTCCTTTGCGGATAAGATGAGGACTGCTCCATCAAGCATTTTGAATGTCCGCTCCACTTCCGCAATAAAATCCATGTGTCCCGGAGTGTCAATGATATTGCATTTCACTCCATTCCAGATAATAGATGTCGTAGAAGCCCGGACAGTAATTCCTCTACGTTTCTCTATATCCATAGAGTCCGTTATGGTGTCACCATTATCCACACGGCCGCACTTTTCCGTTGCTCCACTGGCAAACAGCAGATTCTCGGTTACGGAAGTTTTTCCTGCATCAATGTGAGCAAGAATTCCTAAATTTATAATATTCATTTGGATTAAGCAATAATATACTACAGTAGATGCATTGTCGAAACGCACCTTTTAATACCTCCTCGTAGCATATGAGAACTACAGGATTACTAACTCGTATTAATATGTATATTATTACTGCCGCATAACGATTACAAAATTACACAAAAAAATATATCTAACAAAAGTGGGAGGATTTTTTAACTTTTTACCATAGACATTTTATTAGGGAAGCGTAGGTTCAACTGGCAAGTACAAATAAGTAGAAATGTTTGAACAACACCGTTTTAGGAAGTTGAAAAATCAAGTTTCTCTCTCGGTATAGCGTTTATTTTGGCCAATATCTTCTTTAGTTTAGCATTTGTGTATTTCCCATTCGTGTTCTATTTAGCTCCTTATTATGAGTATGTAGCAAGTTACTTATCAAATTCAGCCTCTTTGAGGGTCAAATATGGTTTTGCAAATGGTGACTGACAAGACATAAACAAGGTCAGCAGGAATTTTTTACATAAATGGACATGAATGTATATAACCTAAAATAAGAATAAATTTTAATAAGGGCTGCCCAAAAAGAAAAAAATGCAGTTGCCATCCTATAGATACTTGCAGAAAGGATAAAATTTACTTTTAGACCTTTTGGGATAGCCCTTATTAATACTTCAGATAAAATTCCTTAGGTTATATTTTCAATCCTTTGGACCGGGTTTCCTCCTTGGCATACAGTCCCGGACGCCCGATTATGACATGGTTGGCAACGATACTATCCGCCGGACTGCGTATCTGCGGCGGTGCATTTTCGGGATATTGCGCCTGCCTGTTCCTCACATCTTCCGCTTCCGGCTTGAGCTGTTGCCCTTCATTCTCCTTTTCTGCGACTTCGGGCGTGGGTGGCGCAAGCTCCAGCTGAATTTTTCGGTCAAGGGCGGCAAGTTCGGACTTCAACTGCTTCAGCTCGTCCTCCTTCTTCCACACCTTACCCGCTATCTCCTGTAACTGCGGTATCTCCATCTCCAGCACCTCGTTCTTCGCCTTGTACTGGTCGATGATGGAGGGTATCCTCTCCATCGCGTTGAGGAAGTTGCGGGCGGCGGCCAACGGGTCAGCCATCGCCAGATGCCCGTTGTTGTAGGTGTACTTGTAGTTCCCCTCGACCACGAAGCGGTTGTCGGTGAACTCCAATCCCTCTTTGAGTATCCTTTCGCTCACCACCTTTATCGGAAAACCGTAAAGTTCACCGACCTGCGTGTACAACCCTCCGGTCGTGGCATTCTTGGCTATCTCCTGCAAACGCTTTCCGATGACCTTCTCATCGGCGGAATCCACTCCGTCCACCTTTATTATATTAAGGCGGTTGCCCTCCTTGTCGGTCTGCACCACCGACAGGAAGCGGTTCCAGTCCTCCGTCATGGCATCTATGAAAGCCGTGTTGTTGCGCAACTCGCCGGTCTTTGACTCCAGCTTGAACTCCGAATCACGCTTGCCCTTGTTGAACGACTTGCGTTCCCCTTCGAGCGATGCGATCCGCTTTTCCAGTTTCGCCTTGTCCAACAGGTCGGTATTGCCGGAGAGCAACGCCATGTATTCCGAGAAATTCATGCCCGATTTTTCGTCCATTGCCCCCTCGTCGATGGTACGCGCACCCATCGCACCGCTTTTGAGCTGGCTTATGAAAGTCTGCTTGCAGTGCAGGAGGTTGAACTTGTAGCTGTCCAGTGACTTCTCCACCGCGTAGATGATTACATCCACGTTGTTCCCGGCGAAATGTTTGGCAATCTCATTACCTGCCCTAACTCCGCGTCCGTCACGCTGTTGCAAGTCGGACGGTCGCCACGGCGTATCGAGATGATGGATAGCCACACACCGTTTCTGGGCGTTCACACCCGTTCCGAGCATAGAGGTAGAGCCGAACAGCACACGCACCGTCCCGGCGTTCATGGCGTCTATCACCGCCTTCCGCGCCTTGTCGGTCTTGCACTCCTGAATGAAGCGCACCTCGCTTGGCGGTATACCGTAGTCCTCCGTCAGTTTGCGCTTGATTTCCGAATAGACGTTCCACCCGTCGCCCGGCTGGTATGTCCCCAAATCAGAGAAAACGAACTGCGTGCCTTTCTGGGCGTCGTATTTTTGATAATACTCCGCGATCATCTTGGCACAGTGACTCGCTTTGTTGTCGGGATGATCTTCGTAATTCGGGTCTATCATGCGCATGTCGAGTGCCATTTTCCGGGCATAGTCCGTGGCGATGAGCATCTTCGCCTTTTCTTCCGTTTCCGAAAGCGGCAGCCTGCCCAACAAGGTGGCATCGCCCGTCTTGGCGAACTGCATCAGTTTCTGTATGAAGTCCTCCTGTTCCGGCGTGGGCGGTATATGGTGCAGTATCTCGTTCTTGGCAGGACGGTCAACGCCCACATCCTCCGCCGTGCGGTAGTCCGTGATTTCATTATAGAAGGCGGCAAGCTCCGGCACTTTGATGAAGTAGCGGAAACGCTCCTTCTGGACCACATTGTTCGTCACGTTAAATTCAAAATCCGTCGTCTTCTTGGCAAATATCGCCGCCCAAGCGTCGAAACACCTTATGTCCTGCCGTTCCAGCTCCTTCGGGCGCAGGTACTTGAACAGCAGGTACAATTCAGTCAGTGAGTTGCTGATAGTCGTGCCGGAGAGGAAGGTCGCACCCAAGTCTTTTCCTGTGCGCTCCTGTATGGTGCGTATGGCAAAGAGCATGTTAAGTGCCTTCTGGCTTCCCTCGCTGTTTCCCAATCCCGCCACACGGTCGTGGCGCGTGTTGAAAGTCAGATTCTTGAACTGGTGGCTCTCATCTATGAAGATGTGGTCGATGCCCATCTGCTTGAAATCCACCACGTCGTCCGTGCGTGACTTTATGGCGTGTTCCACCTTCTCCAGCTTCGCTTCAAGGTTGTGCTTGCGCTTCTCCAATCCTTTCAGCATCGCCCGCGACACGTTCTTTCCCTGCTGCCGTAGCACTTCGAGGTTTTCCTCCACCGTGTCAAGCTCTGCTTGCAGGATGCGCTGCTGCAATTCCGGCGACTGCGGTATCTTGCCGAACTGGTCGTGCGACATGATGACGCAATCGTAGTCGTTGTTCTTTATATTATTGAAGAAGCGCACACGGTTGGCGGTCGAAAAGTCCTTCTCCGAAGCGTACAGAATACGTGCGTTGGGATATGCCGCCTGATAGGTGGCTGCAATCTCCGCAACGTTGGCTTTCAGCCCGATAATCATCGGCTTGTGTGCCAAATTCAGACGCTTCATCTCATGCGCGGCGATGCACATTATCAGCGTCTTACCGGTTCCCACCTCGTGGTCGCAAATTCCGCCGCCGTTCTGTTTCAACATCCAGACGCAATCCATCTGTGAGGGATAGACGCTCTTGATACCCCGGCTTGCCAGCCCTTTCAGGTTGAGGTCGGGAAAGGTCTGATGGGAGCCGTCGTAGCGCGGGCGCACGAAACAGTTGAACTTGCGGTTATACATCGTCACAAGCCGCTCCTTGAACTGCGGCGACTGCTCTTCGAGCCATTCGGAGAAGCCGTTTCGTATCTCGTCAATCTTGGCGTTGGCGAGTTGTATTCCCTCGCTGTCGCGCATCTTGATGTCGTTGCCATGCTCGTCCTTGCCGATGGACTTCATCATGTCAGGGCAGGTGTTGTGCAGGGCGTGTTTTAGGAGGTGCATACCGTCATAGTTCCGGTAATACCCCTTCACCAGAAACTCGTCCGTGATTTTCATGGTGCGGTAGCCGCACACCACCGAAAACTCGTCCATGCTTGCGGAATAGGCGATTTTCACCTCCGTGTCGAACAGCCGGCTCATGTAGGCGGCATAGACACCCGTCGGAATCCAGCGTTCCCCGAAATTGAAGTCCAGATCCTCGAAGGCGATGCGCTGCGGCTCGGCATCTTTCAGAGCCTCCAACGCCTGCTTCACCTCCGGCATACGCTCATTTTCGGGATTGTCACCCATCCATGCCTCTATGCGTTCCGCTTTCTCTATGACATTTCCGGCGATGAAACGGTCTTTGATTTCGTAACCGGTCACGAGCGGATTGTAGTAGATGCGCCCTTGCAGGGCAGTGAGCAAATCCTCCGCCGTGCTGTCGGTTATCTCCCGCATATAGTCGAGATTGACCGTACCATATTTGTTGAGCGACGCAGACAGGGCTTCTTCGGGAGAGCCTACGTTGGCATGGCTCTCCACCGCGAAGGAAACAGGATGCTCGAAGATGTCCGCCTTGACGAACTTTCCGTTTTCCATCCGTTCCAGCGAAAGGATGTCGCGCCCGCCCGCATCCATCATCACTAACTTCACGTTCTGCTTGGCGTTGAGGTTGCCGTAGCGCATGACAAACTCATCGTAACAGGTATTCAGATGCTCTCGCCACGGAACATTTGCCTCGCGCCGGAGCGATTCATAACGGTACAGACGCTCGTAGGCGTCACGCAGCGACACATACAACAACGCCTTTTCCTTCTGGTATCCTTTCAGGTCGAGCGGCTGGAATGTCGCCCCGTATGGCGTGATGTCTTTCAGGTAGCCGATGTTATGACGCCCCCGGTCAGCCACCAGCGACCCTTCGCGCAGGTGCATCTCCGGCGTGCGGTGGTAGGCACGCGGAGAAAGGTCCACGACTTCCTCCTTCGGCTTTTCCGCTTCGATGTCGGGGAAAAGGAAAGTCCCCACCGCTTCCGATGGGGTATCTGTAACGGCAGGTGCGGCGACTGCCTCCGGCTGTGTTTCCTCCTGTCGTGGCTGCTCACGGGAAGTTTCCGGCACGGCTTTCACTTCCGTCTTTTCCGCCACTTGTTTCTCGTTATGCTGCCTTGCCAGTTCCCGAAGTTCTTTCCTACGCTCCGGCGTCAAACCCATCATCATTTCATAGAAACCGTTGATGGGAGGATTGGTATCCCAGTCCAGTGTGGCATAGATGTCGTCCGGGTCGGCAGGCTTGGCGGTGTTCTCCGCTTTCACCTCCTTATTCTCCATTGCGGGTTTTGCAGTTGGAGCTGTCGGTGTAACCGTGACTTTCGGTTTGGGCGGAGTGGACTTTGCCGTAACTGCCTTTTTCACCGTCTTTTTCTTTTTGGAGGTTTTCGGTTGGCTGACCTCTTCCGTCATCCCCCAGAGGTCAAGCAGGGTGAGCTGCACGCCTGCGGAATATTGCGGGCGCGGTTCTATCTCCGGCTTTTCATCTGCGGGTTGCGGCTTTTCTGTCGGAGTTTCCACCGTCTGCGCCGAGGATACTGTTTCCAATTTTATGGCAGGACGCTCTACTTTATTTTGAACGGCAACTTTTTCTTCCGTTCCTGCCTGCCGGATTGAACCCGAATACAAGCGCATGGCAAGCCTGTAATGGAAATCCTCGTCGAGCATACGGCGCAAATCCCCGGCGATGCCTGCTGCCTTGCCCTCGTGCAGATAAACCATAGCGGGCTTCCCGTAGGGGTCTGTGTCAAGTTTCGCCATCGTATGCACGATGCGTTCCGGGTGGTGGATGAAATAGGCGTTGTCGGTCAGGGCGGTTTTCGTGTCCGTCTGTATCACGGTCATCAGCCGCTCGTCCTGCGACATTTCCTTCTTGCTGAGGTTCTTTTGCAGGACAATCAGGTCACTGCCCACCTCCGTGCCCGCGTTGTCCGTGAACAGGTTGTTGGGCAGGCGTATCGCGGATACCAGATTGGCCTGACTGAACAGCTCGTTACGCACGGAGGTCTTGGTGCTATTCAATACCCCTTGCGAGGTGATGAACGCCACGATACCGCCGTCACGCACGGCATCCAGTCCTTTGAGAAAGAAATAGTTGTGGATGGTTTTCTGGGCGGAGCGTCTGCCGAAAGAGTCGCTCCGCTGAAACTCCGCGTCGAACACGGCAATGTCACCGAACGGAATGTTGGACACCGCCAAGTCGAAATAATTGTTGAACGGTCTTTCGATTTTCTCAAAACCGCAGGTGCGCATTTTCTGGTCGGGATAGAGATGCCTCAAGATTGTACCCGTGAGCAGATCCTTCTCGAAAGCCATCACATCCGCATTGGGGCTGTGCCGCAGCATGGAATCCACGAACACGCCGACACCTGCCGACGGTTCGAGCATACGGGCGGGGCGGACGCTGTAATCTGCCAGCACGTCCGCGATGGTGTCGGTTATCTCTTTGGGGGTGTAGAAAGCGGTCAGCACGGACGCTTTCAGCGAATCCACAAACCGCTTGTACTCTGTTTCGTCCTTGCTGTTCTCACGGATAAGCCTGTGCAGCTCCACCGTCGGGGCGAACAGTTCGAGGTCGGATTTCGCCCACCGGACGGCATCCGTCAGTTCCTTTGCAGGGTTGAGGATACATTTCAGACCGCCGAAACCGCAGTACCTTTGAAGTATGGCACGCTCTTCGGTTGTCGCTGTCCTATTTTCCCTGTCAAGGATGAATGCAGCACTACATGACGGCGGCTCAGGCGCAGACATTGCTCAACGCCATCAAAGACCTCGATGTTGTGAAAAAGCATGATGCGCAGAAGGTGCCGTACACCATTACGCTGCTGACCTGCGACAGTCAGGGCAAAAATGAAGGCACGATGGTGGTGTCTGCGGAAACGACGCTGACGGAAGGCTACTACTATGGTTTCCGGTTTGAAACGACGGGCGAAGGCGTTGTGCTGAACGACGCCAATACGGATGTGAACGCGACGACAAGCGTTACGCTCCCGTATCAGACGACCATCTATTTGGAACAGTCCCGCACGAGCGGGGTTGACTTCAAGAACACGGCTGTTAACGCGGGCAAAAACGGAGACGCGTGGTACAAGGCCGCCCCGAACGACCTGGTGGAGAAGAAGTTCGGCAACCATGGCGTTGGTGATTTGAACGGGCAGACCATCCACGAAAACGAGCTGTACTGGACCATCCTCCTGCGCAATGATGGCGTGGCGCACGACGAAATCACCCTGACCGAAACGCTCCCGCCGCACATTGTGGTGGAGTACATCGAATACGGCGGCTCGAGGCTGATTCTTAGCGAAACGGACAGCACGAAGATGACCGTTGTCAATAAGAAGCTGGACAATGCCGGTACGATTCCGGATGGCTATGAGGTCAGCAACGAGTGGGGCGAGCAGCGCATTTCCATCAAGGCTGATTTGGCGGCGGTGGGCGAAGGCGCACAGCAGCAGCAGAGAATCAACATCTCCATGAAGCCGAATGAGAATACCGGCGGTTCGGAAACGATCCTCAACGGCAAGGCGGATATGACCGTCAAGGTTCACTGCAAGATTGCCGACGACTTCCTGGCAACCGCAGTGAACGGCAGTTTGGCGCTGGGCGTGCTGAACAACCAGCTGGACGTGAGATACGACGCGGCGCTCTATCACAAGGAGCAGAAGACCGAGCTGACCTACGAGGAAGAGACGGTCGAGGCGGTGAACGTCCAGAAGGGCTACAGCGTCAAGGGCGGCGACCAGCAGGCGCGAATCACCTACACCATCGACATCAACCAGGCAGGCGCGAAGCTGAATCCGGCATCCAGCACGCTCAGGCTGACGGATACGCTGACCTATGACGTTCTTGGATTGGCTGGCGTGTATCCTTATCTGCGCAATGTGACGTTGGATGAAGGTTCCTTCAGGCTCTATGAGGCGTTGAAGGATGAAAACGGCAATCCGATTCTGGACGTTGATGAAAGCGGCAAGGGGCATCTGCTGCGCGGCGCAGAGATAGAGAAGTATCTCTGGAAGATGGAGTTCACGGAAACGGAGGAAGGGAATAAAACCTACCAGTATCCTCCGCAGGGAACGCCGAGCTTTAGCGGATCGACGGTAAACACGCGAAAGCTGAACATAACCGTCACCGTTCCGGACGGCAAGGCGCTGATTCTGGAATACACGGCGCAGGAGAACATTCTGCTGCCGCCTGAGGTGACGAACGAGTACAACTTCAACGACGTGAACCACAAGGGCATCAGTCCGGCGTTGAGAAACCACGCAAACCTTGAAGGAAAAGACAGCTCAAGTACCGAACTGAACAACAGCAATAACGACTACTTCAGTCAGGGCGGCGGCTACATCCACAACAATCTGGTCATCCGCAAGGTGGACAGCGCGAACACCTCGCTGCTGCTGCCGGGAACGGAGTTCACCCTCTACGCATGGAACACGGCAACCAACAAGTTCGAGGCGGTTGGCGGCGAAAATGGTAAGGTCTACACGGATCAAAGCGGTATGATTACTTACCAATACAATTCGGCGAAGCTGAACGAGCGTCCCCTCGACCCGAACGTCGCGTACATGCTGGCGGAAACGCATGCAGTCGAACCGTACCACCTCGTGCTGGAGGATCGCCCGCTGGTCGTCTTCCACATCGTTCCGAGAGCGGACGATACCGAACCACACCCGGCGAGATACCCGGACGGTCTCAACAATGGCAACTTCGGCACGATTTCGAAGAGTCGGCTGCAGGAGCTCATGACTGCTTCCGGCATCAAAGGCGTGGTGGATGGACCGCACACCGTCAACGGCTCTGCGAGCATCAACATTCAGGTGAAGAACAGCAAGGATCGCCACGACATGGAGGTGCAGAAGAACTGGGCTGGCGACGACGCCCATGAGAATGCGCGCCCTGCCAGCGTCCTCGTGATGCTTCGCCGCTATGCGCTGACGCAGGAGCAGTATACCGACGTGCTGAACACGGATGCAACGCAGAATCCGCAATGCATCCTGTCTGCGGAAATGGTCAACAATAGCACGAAGGTTGCGCGACAGTTCCCGGAGAATCAGGACGTTACGCTAACGCTGAACTTGCTTGATGGCGCACTTGACAACGCTGCGCGTATTGTGGCTCGCGTAGACGGAAAAGAAGTGGTCTTGGAACCGCAAGATACGTCGAGAAAACAGTTCGTTTACACCACCAAGATGACGCATCAGAAAAAAGTAATTTTCTGCTTGCAGTGGAAAAACTGGGAAGGGAAATGGCAGGACGGTCGCTACTATAACAACGTGAGCATCACGATG
>OIPR01000294.1_pt1 | contig 12041 bp, 8 predicted proteins | sample 1607991 | NCBI WGS metagenome assembly OIPR01 (sample SAMN02674699, study PRJEB24791) | human gut metagenome, SKBSTL042 | isolation source: stool | host: Homo sapiens | place: USA | reverse complement strand
AACATGGTGCTGGCCTGCGGTGCCTCCCCCATCATGGCCGATGATGCCGCCGAGGTGGAGGAGATCACCGCCATCTGCGGCGGGCTGAACATCAACATCGGCACGCTGAACAGCCGCACCGTCACCAGTATGCTGCTGGCGGGCAAAAAGGCCAATCAGCTGGGACACCCCGTGGTGCTGGACCCAGTGGGTGCCGGTGCTTCCCGTCTGCGCACCGACACCGCCTTCCGCCTGCTGCGGGAGGTGCAGTTCACAGTGATCCGGGGCAACATCTCGGAGATCAAGACCCTTGCCTCCGGTGCAGGCACCACCAAGGGCGTGGATGCGGACGTAGCCGACAAGGTGACCGAGGAGAATCTGGACAGCGCTGTAGCCTTTGCCAAGGCCTTTGCCGCCCGCACCGGTGCAGTGGTTGCCATTACCGGTGCTATCGACATCGTAGCCGATGCACAAAAAGCCTACTGCATCCGCAACGGCAACGCCATGATGAGCAGCATCACCGGCACAGGCTGTCAGCTTTCTGCCCTGACGGCGGCTTTTGTCACCGCCAACCCCGGCCACCCGCTGGAAGCTGCTGCTGCGGCGGTATGCGCCATGGGTCTGGCGGGCGAGGTCGCCCACCAGCGGCTCACCCCGCAGGATGGCAACGCCACCTACCGCAATTACATCATTGATGCCATTTACAACATGACCCCCGAACAGCTGGAGAAAGGCGCAAACTATGAAGTGCGATAAACACACCATGCTCCTGTACGCGGTGACCGACCGCGCATGGGTGGGCGAGCAGACGTTGTATCAGCAGGTGGAAAGCGCCCTGAAGGGCGGTGCTACCTGTGTGCAGCTGCGGGAAAAGCAGCTGGGCGACGCCGATTTTTTGCAGGAGGCCATTCAGATCCACGCTCTGTGCCAGCAATACGGTGTGCCGCTGTTCATCAACGATAACGTGGAAGTGGCGCTGCAATGCCATGCCGAGGGCATCCATGTGGGGCAGGACGATATGGCCGCCGCACAGGTGCGCCAGCGCGTGGGCGAGGGCGTGATGATCGGCGTTTCTGCCCACACGGTACAGGAAGCGCTGGACGCTGTGGCGCACGGCGCGGATTATCTTGGCGTGGGCGCGGTGTTCGCCACCCACACCAAGACGGACGTAAGCGAGATGCCCCGGCAGACCCTGCTGGACATCTGCAACGCCGTGGATGTGCCGGTGGTGGCCATTGGCGGCATCCACAAGGAGAACATCCTGCAGCTCAAGGGCACCGGTGTGGATGGCGTGGCCCTTGTGAGCGCCATCTTTGCAGCAGATGACATCGAGACCGAGTGCAAAGAGTTGAAAGCCCTGTCGGAGCAGATCATCTGACCGATCCCGCGGCAAACCGGGGACACCACCTTGGGCCGCGTTATAAAATTCATGGAGAAAACCAACATGAAAAGCGTATTTTGCGCAGGTGCCGGCATCCAGAACGTTCTGTTTTTTCTGAATGACGGCTGCCTTTCCCTACCCTTGTATGACCAGCACCCTGCTGTTCAGAGATAAACTGTCATTTGGAGGAACAGAGCGTATGCAGACTTATACCACTCAGATGGATGCTGCCCGCAAGGGCATCATCACGCCGCAGATGGAGATCGTGGCTAAAAAAGAGTATCGCACCACCGAGGAGATCCGCCAGTGGGTGGCCGAGGGCAAGGTAGCCATTCCGGCCAACAAGCACCACGAGTGTTTGAACCCCGAGGGTGTCGGCTCCATGCTGCGCACCAAGATCAACGTGAACCTTGGTGTCTCCCGCGACTGCAAGGACTACAACGTGGAGATGCAGAAGGTGATGAGCGCCGTCAACATGGGTGCCGAAGCCATTATGGATCTGTCCAGCCACGGCAACACCCAGCCCTTCCGCCAGAAGCTGACCCACGAGTGCCCGGTGATGATCGGCACTGTGCCGGTGTATGATTCGGTCATCCACTACCAGCGGGATCTGGCTGAGCTGACTGCACAGGACTTCATCGATGTGGTACGCCTGCACGCAGAGGACGGCGTGGACTTTGTTACCCTGCACTGCGGCATCACCCGCAAGACCATCGAGCAGATCCGCAAGCACAAGCGCAAGATGAACATCGTGAGCCGCGGCGGCTCTCTGGTGTTTGCGTGGATGAGCATGACCGGCAACGAGAACCCCTTCTACGAGCACTTTGACGAGATCTGCGAGATCTGCGCCGAGCACGATGTGACCATCTCTCTGGGCGACGCCTGCCGTCCCGGCTGTCTGGCTGACGCCACCGATGTGTGCCAGATCGAAGAGCTGGTGCGTCTGGGCGAGCTGACCAAGCGCGCATGGGCACACAACGTGCAGGTAATGGTGGAGGGTCCCGGCCATGTGCCCCTGAATCAGGTCGCCGCCAACATGGAGGTGCAGAAGAGCATCTGCATGGGCGCACCCTTCTATGTGCTGGGACCTCTGGTCACCGATATCGCCCCCGGCTACGACCACATCACCGCTGCCATCGGCGGCGCAGTGGCAGCCGCCAGCGGTGCGGCCTTCCTGTGCTATGTGACCCCCGCCGAGCATCTGGCACTGCCCAATGTGGAAGACGTAAAGCAGGGCATCGTGGCCTCCAAGATCGCCGCTCACGCCGCCGACATTGCCAAGGGCATCCCCCACGCCCGGGACATTGACGACAAGATGGGCGATGCCCGCCGCGTACTGGACTGGGATGCACAGTTCGCCTGCGCGCTGGACCCCGAGACCGCCAAGGCCATCCGCGACGCCCGCCTGCCCGAGGACGACCACAGCGACACCTGCAGTATGTGCGGCAAGTTCTGCGCCGTGCGCAGCATGAACAAGGCGCTGGCCGGTGAATACATCGACATTCTGTAAGCTTTTCCCGCGCTGAAAGGCGCTTCTTCCTCCGGGACTGCTGCACAAACCGTGCAGCAGTCCCTTTTTTGTAGGACGATTTAAATGCCCTCCGCTGCCGAGCTGCGGCATATTCAGTGGAATTATTATTTTGCATTTGCTGCACTGCGTTCAGTTTGGTCAATCTATTCTATCAATATTTTAGATTTTACAATTCTTCTGTGCTGTACTATAATAAAGTAGCAACTTTATTTCTCAAAAGTACAGGAGGCTGTTTTCTTGATAGTTGATCTGATCGAAGCGCTTTACCGCCTGCTGTGGGGCGATTTATTCACCCTGCCAGTGGCGGGCGGCATTGGCATCTCCTTCATGGTGGTGCTTCTGTTTGCAGCCGGTATCGGCTTTACCCTGCGCACAAGGCTGCTGCCGGTGCGCCTGTTCCGGGATATGATCGGCGCGGTGTGCGAAAAAAAGCAGGCTGCGGGCGGGCTTTCCTCCTTCCAGACACTGGTCATCTCCACCGCCACCCGGGTAGGCATGGGCAACCTTGTGGGCGTGGTGGCCGCTGTTTCGGCGGGCGGTGCGGGCGCGGTGTTCTGGATGTGGGTCACCGCCCTGCTGGGTGCTTCCACCTCCTTTGTAGAGTCCACTCTGGCGCAGAAGTACCGCGTACCGGACCCGCTGTACGGCGGCTGGCGGGGCGGCCCGGCCTACTACCTTCATGTGCTGGCAGAGCGCAAACGGGGCAAAAAGCTCAAGCGCTCGGTGTGCGCAGCGCTGTTTGCAGTGTCCGGTCTGATCTGCTGGTGCGGCATCAGTCAGGTGATTTCCAACTCGGTCAGTTTTGCCTTTGAAAACGCCTTTCACGTCCCGCCGCTGGCCACTACCGTGGTGCTTACCCTGCTGGCGGCGCTGATCGTGCTGCGCAAAAACGCCACCGTAAAAAGCCTTGACTTTATCGTGCCGGTCATGGCGGTGTGCTACTTTGTCATCACGGTGGGCATCGTGGTGCTGAATCTCCGGCAGCTGCCCGCCGTGCTGGCACGCATCTTTGCCGAGGCCTTCGGCCTGCGTCAGGTGGCCGCAGGCGGCTTTGGCGCAGTGCTGATGAACGGTGTCAAGCGCGGGCTGTTCTCCAACGAGGCGGGCAGCGGCTCTGCCCCCTGCGCCGCTGCCGCTGCCGAGTGCGATGACCCGGTAAAGATGGGTCTTGTGCAGGCGCTGGGCGTGTTGATCGACACCGTGGTCATTTGCAGCTGCACTGCCTTTCTGATGCTGCTGGTGCCGCAGGAGATCACCGCCGGGCTGACCGGCATGAACCTTTTACAGACTGCCATGCAGTACCATCTGGGCAGCTTTGGCATCGTGTTCATTGCGGTGATCTTAGCATTGTTCAGCTTCTCCACCTTTCTGGGGGTGCTGTACTACGCCCGGGGCAATGTGGCCTACCTGTGCGGCGACAACTGGTGGAGCCAGACCGCCTACAAGCTGCTGGCGCTGGCCATGCTGCTGGTGGGCGGCACACAGGCCTACACCGTGGTGTGGGATCTGGGCGATGTGGGCATCGGGCTGATGACCATCTTCAATATGCTGGCGCTCGTTCCCCTTTCCGGCGAGGCGCTGACCGCCCTGAACGACTACGAAAAGCGCAAGAAAATAAAATAAGATCACAAAAACGGGCTGCTGCACAAGGTTCTGTGCAACAGCCCGTTTTATATTCGCTCCTAAATCCAGAAAGTCAGCATTTATTTACAGATACTTTTACTTTAGCTTGCTCGCCCTCTCCGTCTTTGCTTCGCAAATCCACCTCTCCCAAAGGGAGAGGCCTTGGCAAAGAGATGAAGTTTGCGTGGACTGCCAAAGGCTCTCCCTTTGGGAGAGCTGGCGCGTTAGCGCCTGAGAGGGCGAGGTCGCTGACCATGTGCAACAGCCCGTTTTGTAATATGCGAAAGCTTTCAGCTATGCTGCTTCAGGGCGCAGACAGCGATGCTCAATGCGCTCCATGCGGCCTGATACATCAGCACCGTGGCGATGGACAGCTGCCAGATGCTGCCCGCATAGGTCAGCAGCACCGCAATGAACACCGAGAAGCATACCGACACCAGCTGCACCGTAGTGGCGCTGGTCTCGGCATTCTGTGCCTGGTCTGCGGCCTGCAAGCCGCCAGTCAGGCTGGCAAAGCCCCTGTGGTGGTACAGGCAGCACTTGGGCTTTGCCGGGGCTGCATCGGCGGCTTCAATAGCCTGACACTGGTCGCCGTCCAGTACCGTGACCATGCCCTCCGGCAGATGGTAGGCCTCGGTGATGTGCCGTGCCGTCAGGCTGGGGTCCTTGCTGGTGACCAGCAGACGGATGTTCTCCTTTTGCAGAGAAGCAAGACTGCGTGCCACATTGCGGCCGCCCACATAACGCAGCACGAACATGGCGTGCAGGTTGCCGGACACTGCCAGATACAAAATTTGCAGCTCGCCATTTTTGGAGTGGCTGTCCTCGTAGTCCTGCTCCGGCAGGGTAACACCCTCCTGCTCCATGTAGCGGCGGGTGCCGATGAGGATGCGGTTATTGTCGCACCATGCCGAAAAGCCCAGCCCGGTGTGCTGCTCCAGATCCTTGACCGGGAACAGGATATCGGTGCGGTCCTCAATGATCTGGCGGAACAGCCCGCGCAGGGTGTCGCAGCTTTCATTCAGCACACTGGCCGCATACAGGATGGCGCGGTCGATGCGGCCGCCCTTGAAGATGCGGATATCCTCCAGCGTCACGCTGTCAGCGGTAAACAGGTCGTCGGCGTCCAGCTCAATGGTGTCGATGCCGCCCAGCTCCTCAATGGCTGCCCAGCCGGGCACCACAGCGCCCACAGCGGCAGCAGCTCTTTGCAGACGCAGCGCCGCCAGACCAGGCACCAGCACCGAGGAAAGGGGGGCGCCCATGCACAGCACGGCAGCAGCCGCAGCCACGGCGCAGTTGATCCCGCCGCCGAACAGCAGAAAGGCTACGCAGCTGAGCACTGCCGCTGCCAGCAGGATACAGGCCACCTTCCGGGCGCGGCGCTCACTGGCGCGCTCGCTGAGGCTCTGCTCCACAAAGTCATCGCTGGCGGCCTGTACCGGGCGGCTCAGCAGCACCCACGGGTCCTTCTGCTCCAGATCCCGGGCGAGGGCGCGGATCAGATCTTTATCGCGGGTGCGGTAAGCGCCCCGCAGTTCGCCGCTCTCTGCTGCCAGCGCATAGCCGCCCTGCACGGCAGCCAGCATCACCCGGCTGCCCACCAGCGCCAGAAACAGCCCCAGCGCCGCCATACCGGTCAGCAGACCGATGCCCTCGGTGCTACGGTAGGCGTTGGCATTCAGCATGGCCACCACCGCCTGCAGCAGCGCTGCCACAGCAGCCAGCGCGGGCATGGTGTCCGCACTGGGACGGCCGCGCAAACCGGTCAAACCGTCCCGCAGCACCGGATAGCCCACAAACAGGCTGGCGGCAAACAGCAGCAGATTGGCGGCATAGAACGCCGCCGGGGCTGCGTCCGGGTCCAGCACCGAAAGCGGCGGCAGCAGACGTTCTGCTGTCAGCCCAAGGTGCAGCAGCACTACGGCCAGAATGCCCGCCAGCACACAGCGCAAGGTCAGCTCTGCGGCCATGTGGTGCAGTTTGTCAGCGATGGATTTCGGCACAGCTTCCTCAGCAGGAACAGCTGCTTCCGGCGCGGTCTCCGGCTGTGCCGGGGCGGCGGGGGCAGCATCTGCCGGTGCGGGAGCCGGTTCAGCAGGAGCGCCGTCCTGCTCCAGCGGGAGCAGCGGCAGGCTCATGGTATCCTCTTTTTCCGGCTTGTGGGCAGCGGGCTTTTCGTCCTCTGCCGTGCCGAACATCTGGAAAATAGACTTTTTCTCAGGCTTTTTCGGCAGCGTTTCCGGGTCTGCCGGAGCGCTGGCAAACACCACCGGCGGCAGTTCCTCGGCGGCCTGTTGTGCAGCCTTTGCCGGGGCTTTTTCCGGCTCTGCCGCAGGCTGTGCAGGCGCGGGCTGCACCTTTGGCTGCGGCGCTGCCTGCACGGGCTTTGCCGGCTGCGGGGCAGGCTTTGCCTTGCCGCTCATGCCGTTGAGCATATCCTTCAGCTGCTGCATCTCCCGCTGCTCCAGCTCCTCCTGTGGCAGCAGTATCTCCGGGGCGTTCTTCGCCTTGGGCTGCTTTTGGGGCGCTGCAGCGGGCTGCGGCTCCGGCTGGGGTGCAGGCTTTTTCGGCTGTGGCTTCACGGCAGCAGCCGCCTTGGGTGCAGGCACAGGCTCTGCCGGCACTGCCTTGACCGGCTCTGTCCGGGCAAACTGCAGCGGCATTACCGGAACAGGGTCTGCGGTGCGCAGCTCCAGCGCCATGTCCTCCTGCTCCGGCTGTACCGGCTTTGCATCTGCCCCCAGCAGGATCTCGCCGGTGGGGATCTCCAGCACCGGCTGTGCCGCGGCGGGCGTTTCTTCTTTATCGTGGCCGAACAGCTTGCCCAGCAGCCCGGCCTTGGGCTTTTCCTCCACCGGGGCAGGCTCGTCCCGGTGGGTCATCTCCTCGGGCAGATCGATCACACTGGTGCTGAAGAAGTTGCGGAAACGCTCCTCTGCCGAGAGCTCCCCTGCCTGCTTGCCCTTGCGTTCATTTTTATTGTTCGGCATCCTTGTCCCTCCCACTGTTCTGGATGGAGTTTACCGCTTGTTTTATTCCTCTACGGCACGCTGCGACTGGATCTCGTACAGAATGATGCCAGCTGCCACCGAAACGTTATAACTGTCCACGCCGGTACCGGGTGCAGCCATATCCAGCCGCACCACACCGTCGCACAGCTTCTTTACCAGCTGGGATACCCCGCTGCCCTCGCTGCCCAGTACCAGCGCGATGGGGCCGGTCAGGTTATTTTTGCGCAGGGACACACCGTCCATGTCGGCGCAGTAGACGAACACGCCCTGCTCCTTCAGGCGGCGGATGGTCTCGCCGATGTTGGCCACACGCGCCACCGGCAGACGCTCCGCTGCGCCCGCGCTGGACTTGATAACGGTGGGGGTCACGGACGCGCCGCCCCGCTTGGGGATGACGATGCCGTGGGCACCGCACAGCAGGGCGCTGCGCATGACTGCGCCCAGATTGTGGGGATCCTCAATGCCGTCGCTCAGCACCAAAAAGGGCGGCTCGCCCTTGGCTTTGGCTGCTGCCAGCAGATCCTCCACGGTCGCGTACTCGATCTCGCTTGCAAAGGCCGCCACGCCCTGATGGCTCTCGGTGCCGGTCATCAGGCGCAGCTTGTTGGGGTGCACCCGCTTGACCGTTGCGCCGGCCTCCTTGGCCAGTGCTGTATAGTATGCCGCCACTGCCGGAGCCATCCCCTCGGCAATGAGCACGGTGTCCACACCGGAGCCGCTCTTCAGCAGCTCGGTCACAGGGTTTTTGCCGTAGATCAGGCTCTCGCTCTTCTGCTGCGGCTGCTCTGCATCGCGGCGCGGACGGCGCGGCTGGTTACGTTCTTCCATCTTTTTATGCTCCTTCCGTTCCGGGCGGGCGGTGCCGCGCCGGAGCGTTTTATTCTGTTTATGATAATCCAAGATAAAGTATACCATATCTCGCCCGGCTTCGCCACAAATTGCAGAGATTTTATTGCCCGGCGCTAAAATTTTTTCGGTAAAAAGCGTTCCTTCCTGCCGGTTTCGGCAGCTGTAAAAATGTTTTGCCCGCTGCCCGGTCGGCGGGGTGCAATTCCGCCGTTTTGCCAAGGTCAAAAGTTTTCCACAAAAAACGTCTATACATTCCGTAAACGCGCTGTAGTTTTTCCACAAGTTGAAAACTCGGTGGAAAGTGTGTAAAAGTCCAGCCATAGCGCCCGTTTTCCGGGTGGAATTAAACAGTTTCCACCGGGTTTTCAACAGCAGGTTCCTCCACATCTTGGCAAAAGCCTTACAATTTGTAAAATTCAAGTCGGAATTATGACAATTTTTCGAACCGGAAATTGTCCGCTTTTGCAATTTTCTCCAACATCATTTTGACGAATGTTAAAATGTGTTGAAAACCCGCGTCATCGATGCGCAAGGCAGATGTTGCAGCATATATGGATTTTTGTCGCCAGGCGCAGAACATTTCTGCCGCTGCTGCATCAGCCGCTTTGTGCCGTGCCTGTTCCGCAGCAGCTCTATGCAAGAAAAAGCGCCTGTTCGGATTGATTTTAGGCGCAGTTTGGGGTATACTAACCATGTGGGCTTGTTAAACCATGCACAATGCGGTGTGTGGCAGAGCCGGAACCCCGATAATTTTTGGAGGTAATGAATAATGTTGGTAAATGCAACCGAAATGCTGCTCAAGGCACGCGATGGCCACTACGGTGTGCCGCAGTTCAACATCAATAATCTGGAGTGGACCAAGGCAGTCCTGACCGCCTGCGAGGAAATGAAGAGCCCCGTCATTCTGGGTGTTTCCGAGGGTGCAGGTAAGTACATGACCGGCTTCAAGACCGTTGCCGCTATGGTCAGCGCTATGGTCGATTCCATGGGCATCACTGTTCCCGTTGCTCTGCATCTGGACCACGGCACCTACGAGGGCTGCAAGGCCTGCGTTGAGGCCGGCTTCTCTTCCATCATGTTCGATGGCAGCCACTACTCCATCGAGGAGAACGTGGAAAAGACCAAGGAGCTGGTTGCTCTGGCACACGCTCACGGCATGAGCATCGAGGCCGAGGTCGGCTCCATCGGCGGCGTTGAGGACGGCGTTGTAGGCGCTGGCGAGATCGCTGATCCCGAGGAGTGCGCAAAGATCACCGCTCTGGGCATCGACTTCCTGGCTGCCGGCATCGGCAACATCCACGGCGTCTACCCCGCAAACTGGAAGGGTCTGGACTTCGAGGCTCTGGACCGCATCCACAAGGCCACCAACAACATTCCTCTGGTCCTGCACGGCGGCACCGGCATCCCCGATGAGATGATCGCAAAGGCCATCAGCCTGGGCGTTTCCAAGATCAACATCAACACCGAGTGCCAGCTGGTGTTTGCTGAGGCCACCCGCAAGTACATCGAAGAGGGCAAGGATCAGCAGGGCAAGGGCTTCGACCCCCGCAAGCTGCTGGCTCCCGGCGCAAAGGCCATCGAGGCCAAGTGCAAGGAGAAGATCGAGCTGTTCGGCTGCGCAGGCAAGGGCTAAGCAGAAGCTCGTATCGTAACCGGTACACCACCCAATAAAGTATGCGGCTCCGCCGCACTGTTATGCACAGTGCAGCGGGGACGCTTTTTATTTTATATGCGAGCGCTCAGCCGTGGGTCGTTTCCATATCGCCAGAAATGGATTGCATACAGTCCCGCACCCAGAAGCAGACAAAAGATTGAATAGCTAAGAATCGGAAGCCGTAGCAGTACAATCTTACCCGCAATCTGGGTAAAGAACCAGCCCGTTCCATACAGAATCACGATATAAAGCACCAGCCATGCAGCATATTTCAGCCAGTGCTCTCGCGGCGGAAAGCCCACCTGCTCCATCATCCGGCGGAACAGTATGCAAAACGCCGCCACTGCAACAACAAGCTGCATCAGATAGCCTACCGAAAGCTCAAAAACCCAATTTCCAATAATCGGATAGAGCAGCAATCCTTCAATGCCCCACCCAAAAAAGAAATACAGAGGTGCAACATACCAGAAGTAATCCCCGGCTCTCAGTGTTTTCAAGCTGGGCTTGACCTCGTCCACAAAGCTCTTTGCGTCCGAAATCGAATGAAACAGTTCCTGATTTTCCTTGTTGGCTTGGATTGCAATATCAAGCAAATCGCTGCGCACAAGTTCGATACCACAGAAGTCCCAGCTGACCCGGCGAAGATAGCGAATTACTTCTTTAAGCTGTGCCTGACTTTCTTCGGTCAGCAGCGTAGTACGCATCCGGTTTGTTTTTCGCAATGCAAAATACTTATTCATCTGGCTCCTCCTTAAAAATTTTTTTCACCAGCTGGCAGAGCTGGCTCCAATCCTGCCGGAACTCAAGAAGCGCCTGCCGCCCTTCTTCCGTTACAATGTAGTATTTTCGGCTCGGTCCCTTGGGAGAAGGTCTGCGCTCTACCGTAACCTTTCCCTGCTGCTCCAAACGCAATAGCAGCGGATAGAGCGTGCTTTCACTCAAGTCAGAAAATCCGACCTGCTTCAGGTGCATCACGATCTCATAGCCATAGGTCGGCTCTTGCGCAATCAATTTCAGGACACAATATTCCAGAACACCCTTTAAAAGTTGTGCATTGTTTTCCATAAGTCCTCCTCTCTGCTAGTATGTAATGCGTAGTAGCTTATCTACATTGTATTACATAGTAGTGTTTCTGTCAAGTCCTGACCTATTGGCATTACAACCAAAAATCATGCCATATTTTTATGCAACAAAAAAGCCCTGAGACTTTCATCTCAGAGCTTTCAGTTAAGTCGGCGACTACCTATTTTCACAAGCCGTTTCCAGCTAACTATCTTCGGCACAAGTAAGCTTAACTTCTGTGTTCGGAATGGGAACAGGTGGAACCTTACCGTCATCGACACCGACCGATTTGACTGAATCAGTATAACACATTTCTGTGCTTCTGTCCAGTATTTTTACTACAATCCAGCTTTTCGAATCGTTGGCAACAACAGCTGGATTGCGTTTCGCAACAGATGCTGTTTTCCAAGACTCTCAATCCTGTCTTGCGATTGAAGGACGTGCCTTCAAAACTGAATAATCACTGCTAACATTTTTTCGTTGACTTAAAAGTCTCAAGCGAATTGTGGTCAAGCCCTCGACCTATTAGTACACGCTTGCTGAATGGATCACTCCACTTACACATCGTGCCTATCAACCTTGTAGTCTTCAAGGGGTCTTACTTGTTTGAAACAATGGGATATCTTATCTTTGGGTCGGCTTCACGCTTAGATGCTTTCAGCGTTTATCCGATCCGTACATAGTTGCCCAGCTATGCTCTTGGCAGAACAACTGGTGCGCCAGAGGTACGTCCGCTCCGGTCCTCTCGTACTAGGAACAGCTCCCATCAAATATCCTGCGCCCACGACAGATAGGGACCGAACTGTCTCACGACGTTCTGAACCCAGCTCGCGTACCGCTTTAATTGGCGAACAGCCAAACCCTTGGGACCGAATACAGCCCCAGGATGCGATGAGCCGACATCGAGGTGCCAAACCTCCCCGTCGATGTGGACTCTTGGGGGAGATC
>OIPR01000291.1_pt1 | contig 12323 bp, 9 predicted proteins | sample 1607991 | NCBI WGS metagenome assembly OIPR01 (sample SAMN02674699, study PRJEB24791) | human gut metagenome, SKBSTL042 | isolation source: stool | host: Homo sapiens | place: USA | reverse complement strand
CACAGCTCGGCCTCATAAGCCTCACGCTCTTTGTCGGAAGCAAAGCCCGCTTTGAAGTATTCGGTATCTTCCGTAGTGTTGCCCTTGATGATCTTATAGGTCGATGCATTCAGAGCAACGTTCAGGGTGGTGGCGTACTGATTTGCGATCATGTTGCCCACGATGGCGGCGATGGTCAAAATTGCCGTCAGCGCAGTGAGCACCGACCACAAACGTACTTTGGGTTTTTTGGTATTCATTGGTTCTCCTCCTTTTCATGTATAACAACCGCCAGACAGCGGAATGTCCTTGTTTATACCCAGTTCGCACTCTTGGACTTGGTTTTCACCAGCTTGTAGCTGGGGTTCGGCTCTGCCACATTGCAGAAGGATGCGGTGTCGATGCAGTCGCCTGCAACGGCCTTCAGCTCCACCTTGCCATGCAGCGGCACGCGGAACTTGAAGATGTGCTCGCCGGTCTGCTCTGCCAGCTTTTTGCCGTCCGCATACAGGGCGACGGTGTTCTGGTTGGAGTAGACCTTGACCTCGATCTCCTTCTCGGTACGGTCGGTGAACCGCTTGGAGCAGATGTGGACGAAGTTTTCCTCGCTCCACCATGCTTTATAGAGGTAGAAGCTGTCCTTTTTGGTCTTTCGGTCAAAGGTGACAAGACCCTTGTGGTTCATGCCCGGCTCGCCGCCCTGATCCCGGGCGTCGGCTGCAAAATCGAACATGTTCCACACATGGGTCGCCCACAGCCAAGGACGGTCGGCGATCATCTTTGCAATATGCTCGTGGTAAACGCACTGATAGCTTTCGGTGTAGTCGCCCTTTTCCGGGTGGCTGCTCTGATACTGGGGGTTAGCATCTGCGCCATACTCCGAAAAGCCGATGCAGCGGTCGGGGTAATCGGCGTGGTATTTGTCAAAGAACTCGTCGTTCTGCTCCAGTTCGCCCAGATACCAGCCAAAATAGAGGTTGTAGCTGTTCACGTCCGGGATCTCCAGAATGGGGCTGGTGGTCTCCAGCATGAACACATTTGCCATGGTGGTCTTCCGGGTGGGGTCCAGCTTGTGGGCCAGCTCGTTCAGCAGACGGTGGTTTTCCAGCAGATCTTCATTGACAGCGGATGCGGCGGTAATCTCGTTGGACAGGCCCCAAACGGCAATGCAGGGGTGGTTGTAGTTCTGGACGATCAGCTCTTCCATCTGGGTCAGGGTGTTGGCACGGCCGTTGGTCATGTGCATGGTGATGTAGGGAATCTCTGCCCAGATGACAAGGCCCTTTTCATCGCACAGGTCGTAGAAATACTGTGCGTGCTGGTAGTGCGCCAGCCGGATGGTGTTGGCACCCATTTCCAGAATGATGGAAATGTCCTCCTCCATCATTTCGTTTGTCAGGGCAATGCCGGCCCCCTTGCGGTCCTGATGGCGGGAAACACCGCGCAGCGGATAGCTGCGGCCGTTCAGGATGAAGCCCTTCTGTGGGTCAAACTCAAACTTCCGGCAGCCGAAGCGGGCAGAAGTCTCTTCACCGTTGTCCAGCTTGGCAGAGACGGTGTAAAGGAAGGGATCGTCCACGCCATCCCACAGGCGGGCATTGTCCAGGGTGAAAACAGCCTTTGCAGTGCCGTTTTCCGCCGGAGCGGTGATGCTCTGGCCTTCCAGCGCAAAGGTAACGCTCTGTGCACCCACCACGGCGGCTTCCACAGTGACTTCGACGGTCTTAGCGGCAAGGTCGGTGACGATGGGGGTCACCTTCAGAGCCGGTGCGCCGTTTGCGGGCAAAGCGAAATGCTCTGCCGGAACGATGTGCAGAGTTACATCGCGGTAAATGCCGCCGTAGAAGGTGAAGTCTGCCTTCTGGGGGTACACGGTGTCGTTGTCGCTGTTGTCCACGCTGATCGCCAGCAGATTTTCCTCTTTGAGATGTTCGGTCAGGTCAACCCGAAAGGTAGAATAGCCGCCCTTGTGCTCGGCCAGCTTTTCCCCGTTCAGGTAGACTACAGCGGTCATAGCGGCACCGTCCAACTGCAAAATTGCTTTGCCGCCTGCCGGGATGGCGGGCCTTGCCAGAGCCAGCGTATACCAGCAGGTGCCGCGGTAGTAATCGTTGCCGCCGTCCTGACCGTCCACGGCGTTCCATGTGTGGGGCAGGGTGATGGCCTCGCCCATCACGGCAGTGGGGATGCCGGGGTTCTCCTTGGTAAAATGCCAATTGCTATGATTCAGCAGGATGGTCTTGCTCATGGTAAAAACTCCTTTATGAAAAATGGATAGAATCAGCAAAAACCGAAAGAGCGTATGAGCCCTTTCGGTTTTTGCGGGGTGTTACTGCATGTGTTCTGCAATCACTTCATGACGAAGGGCGTCTTTCTTATCTGCGATGCGCTTCTGGACGTTGACCATTTCCTCCTTGGTCAGGGGACAGCCCAGCATGGCCATCAGGGTAATGAGCCAGCCCAGCATCGGCAGACCGTACTTGATGGCAAGGGTCATCCAGAAGATGCCGGAGGTGTAGGCATCCGTGGGCTGGGGCATCGTGGTGGTGTAGCCCAGAATAGCCACGGCACCGGTGGCGATGACAGCAGCCACCGAGGTGATGAGTTTGTCGATCAGGCTGTAAGTGCCGGAGACCACAGCCGGGATGTAACGGCCGCTGCGGTCCAGCTCGTAGTCGATGGTGTCAGCCATATAAGAGGTGTTGGAGGTGGTGATGCACATATTGGAGCCGTTTTGCAGCAGGGTCAGCAGCACGTAAACGATCATGTTCCAACTGCCCATCACGCCGATCTGACGGGTATCTGTGAAGATGAAGAACAGGATCAGCACAGAGGTGATGGCCATGCTGATGCAGGTCCAGGTCACGATGCCCTTCTTGCTGCCCTTTTTGCCCACATATTTTGCGCCGAAGGCTGCAAAGAAGATAGAAGGCACCATGCTGATCACGCCAAGGGTGGTGGCAAGACCCATGTTGCCGATCAGGATGCCGTTCAGCATGGTGTTGATGATGGCCTGGCTGCCCACCTGCTGTGCCAGCTTGTCGGAAGCGTTGGAGGCGATGTAGCACTGCAGGGGCTTGTTGTGCTTGAGCACCTCAAGAATATCCGCAGTTTTCAGCGGCTCGTGTTTTTTGTTGGTGCCCTCAAAGTTTTCGGGCTTATCGTAGGCAGAGATACCGGCGCAGACGATCAGGGTGCCGATGCCGGCAATGATCAGGACGATGGTGCAGACGGTGCTGAGGAAGTCCTGATTGAAGGTGCCGCCGCACTTGGGCAGGATGACGGTGTAGATCAGCATGCTCATGCCCATGGGCACGGCGTAGTTCAGGGCAGTGGACCAGACCCCGATGGTGGGACGCTGCCGGGGATCGTTGGTCATGATGGCAGGCAGGGTCTGGGCGGTCATGTTGGTGACGGTGTAGCCGATGATGTAAATAATGTAGGTCAGGGCAAACACCGGCAGGCCGAAGCCCTTGCTGGAGCACAGGTTGAACATGCACAGCAGGCCGACTGCTTCGATCAGGTAGCCGCTGATCAGCAGAACGCGCAGCTTGCCGAAACGGGTGTTGACGCGGTCGTAAACAAAGGCCAGCATCGGGTCGGTAAAGCCGTCCAGAATGCGGGCCAGCATCAGGATGAGACCCACGGTTGCGGTGGTGATGCCGTAGCCGATGCTGGCCGAATAACTGGCCATACCGATCAGAGAGTAGACGCTCATACCCACAAAGGCGTTGCAGGCATAACAGATGATCTGCCAGAGCTTTGCACGGCGGTACTGGACACCGTCTACCTCACTGGCGCTGGGTTTCTTTTGGAACATAATGATTTTCCTCCTTTTTGTGTGAACCGGTTTCCGCTTTTCCTGACACCAGAATAACAGAATGCAACAGATACTGCAGGATGAAAAACTTGGATTGAGGATAAAAATTCGTGCAGTTATACTCGCTCAATGAAAAATCTACCAATAACGTGAAAAATTATCCTTTTTGCGCCGCACAGACCTGTTACAATAGGCACAAGAGAAAACACTGCTTCTGGATAAAAGGAGAACCATCATGCAGAAATTTGAAAAAGGCTTTTTCATCGGTGCTGCAACAGCAGCCCATCAGGTAGAGGGTAACAATACCAACAGCGACTACTGGGCACAGGAGCAGCTGCCCCATTCCAGCTTTACAGAGCCCAGCGGCATTGCCTGCGACCATTATCATCGGTACGAAGAGGACATCAAACTCCTGGCCGATGCCGGGCTGAACGCCTACCGCTTTTCCATCGAGTGGGCACGGGTGGAGCCGGAGGAAGGCAAATTTGATCCGGAAGCCATCGAACATTACCGCAAGGTCATCGCCTGCTGCAAGGCGCAGGGCGTAGAGCCCATCGCCACCCTGCTGCACTTTACCAGCCCGAAATGGATCATCTGCAAGGGCGGCTGGGAAGCAGAATCCACGGTCGAGGACTTCAAAAAATATGTGACCTATGTGATGGAGCAGCTGGGCAGCGAGCTGCGCTATGTCTGCACCATCAACGAAGCCAATATGGGCCTGCAGCTGGCCGCCATCTCCAAGCGGTTCCGCCTGATGGCAGAACAGGCTGCGAAAAATGCCGCAGCAGCCGGAAAGTCTGCGGAGGGCACGGTGCAGGTGGGCATGAACTTCCAGAAGATGATGGAAAACATGAAGTTTGCCGCCATGGAAAACGCACAGGTGTTCGGCACACCCCAGCCCCAGATCTTTGTCAGCGAGCGCACCCCGGAGGGTGACCTGCTGGTGCTGCGCGCCCATGCCGCCGCACGGGATGCCATCAAGGCCATCTGCCCGGAAGTCAAGGTGGGCCTGACCCTCTCGCTCCACGACTTGCAGGCACAGCCCGGCGGCGAAGCCTTTGCCGAGGCCGCATGGCAGGAGGAGTTTACCCACTACCTGCCCTACATTAAAAAGGACGATTTCCTTGGGGTGCAGAACTACACCCGCACTCTTTATGGCCCGCAGGGGCAGCTTCCGGCACCGGAGGGCGCAGAGCTGACCCAGATGGATTACGAGGTCTACCCGCAGGCACTGGAGCACGTCATCCGTAAAGTGGCAGAAGCATTCAAGGGCGATCTCATCGTCACCGAAAACGGCATTGCCACCGCCGAGGATGCCCGTCGTGTGGCGTTTATCCGGCAGGCACTGGACGGCGTGCAGCACTGCATCGCCGACGGCATCCCGGTGAAGGGCTACTTCCATTGGAGCCTGATGGACAACTTTGAGTGGCAGAAGGGCTACGCCATGCAGTTCGGCCTGATCGCCGTGAACCGTGAAACCATGGAGCGGACCGCAAAGCCTAGCCTTGGGGTGCTGGGCAGTTACGCAGAAAAATAAGCTGCAATAGCAAAAAACAGGCTGCGGAAGATGCTTCTCGCAGCCTGTTTTGGTTCAGTGGGAAAGATGCAGACCATGGACACCATTTGCAACCACGGCGGCAATTACGTTGATGTGCTTTTGCGCCAGTTTGGCGTCGGTGTTCAAAAGCCCGGAAAGACCGTTCATTACAAAAATCAGGATGGCATCGACATTTTCATATTGGGACGGCTCGATATTGTCACCTTTGATTTTTTCCAGAATGGCATCCCGCAAATGCTGCGTAAAGCGGTTCATCGCGGATACCGGAACCACACCGAGGTAATCCGTTGCCTGCTGGAGAGCAGCAAACATTTCCTGCACAAAGGCCTCCGGTTCATCCAGCAGCTGCTGTGCGCCGCGCATATTGTCGCAGACGAGCTGGACTGTCTGCCGCTCCATTTCGGCGGTGAGTGCATCCAGCGTTTCATAGTGGGAATAAAAGGTCGTTTTGTTGATCTCGGCGCGTTCGGCAATTTCCTTGACCGTGATCTTTTCAATGGGCTTCTCCCGCAGCAAGTCGATAAACGTTTTCTGAATGGCACGCTTCGTTTTTTTGACCCGGATATCCATACAATTCCTCCGTCAATGTATTTCGTAAAGGATGCTTAACCAACGCTTGGAACGTGATCCGTTGCTTAAACACCGGACACGCCGGAAACTGCTGATTGCAGCCCCTGCGGCATAGTGCTATTATAACACCATAGAGATGGATAAGCAACTAAGAGTTGCAAATCTAGTTCGTGAATACGAAAAATAAAAAATGGAGGATGCTTTATGAAAATGATGAATTTCAACAGTGTCAGAGATAAAGTTGCTATCGTCACCGGCGCAAGCCGCGGCATCGGCCGCGCCATTGCCGAGTGCTTCGGCGAAAACGGCATGAAGGTAGTCTGTGCAGCCCGCAGTGCCCAGCAGGGGCAGGCTGTGGCAGACGGCATCTGCGTCAAGGGCGGCGACGCCATCTTTATCCAGACCGATTGCAGCAAGGCTTCTGCCATCAAGGAACTGGTGGACAAGACGGTGGCACATTACGGCAAGCTGGATGGCGTTGTCAGCAACGCAGGCATCGGCATGGGCGGCACACCGCTGCATGAGTATGAGGTAGAGGATTACGAGAAGATCTTCTCCCTGAACAGCGAGGGCGTCTTTGCCGGGATGAAGTACGGCGCAGAAGCCATCCTCAAGAGCCACAGCGAGGGCGGCTTTCTCATCAACGTGGCATCGGTGGCGGGTCTTGTACCCCAGCGCGGACAGGCACTGTACAGCGCCACCAAGTTCGGCGTGGTGGGCATGACCCGCGCAGCGGCACTGGATTATGCGGAATACGGCATCACCGTCAACGCCATCTGCCCCGGTTACACCAAGACCAGCATTTTCGGAGATGCACCGGCTGCGGCCATGGACTTTTTCGCATCCGACTGCCCGGCAAAGCGGATGGGCGACCCGGAGGAGTGCGCCGCACTGGCACTCTTCCTTGCCAGCGGTCTGGCACGGTACATCACCGGCGCAGCCATCCCGGTGGACGGCGCACTGTCTGCCGGGCACCAGAGCGTCAGCAGCTGGAAGCACCCGGAAATTTTGACCGACGGCAAGCTGAACAGCCAGAGCACCATTGCAGCCCTGATGGAAAACGAGGCTGCAAAGACTATCGTGGAGCAGTATCTGCCCGGCTTTGCCGAGAATCAGCAGGCAAAAGCCGCCTACGGCATGACCTTTGGCAAGATCGGCCCCATGCTGGGGCTGCCGGAAGCAGCGCTGAAGGCACTGCTGGATGCGCTGGATAACCTGTGATAGATGCCGCTCTGAAAGCCCCATGACCGGGGCTTTCGTTCTGCCTGCGTGCGGTTGATTTTTGGAGGAGATCATGAAGAACGAAGCACTTTTCCGTACCGGCTCTGTCTGGAAGTCCATTTTTTCCATGGCAGTGCCCTCCATCATCATTATCCTTGTCATGGTGCTGTACAACATGGCAGATATGTTTTTTGTGGGCTGTCTGGGCGACACCGCACAGGTGGCGGCAGTCTCCGTCGTCGGGCCGGTGTTCTCGATTCTTGCGGCGGTGGCCACGATGCTTGGCGCAGGCAGCAGTGCCATCATCGCGCGCTGCTTTGGCGCGGGTGAGATCGAGCAGGGCAAGATCTGCTCCTCGCTCTGCTTCTGGACCAGCTTTTTTCTGGGCGTTCTGGTCAGCATCGGTCTGCTGGTGGGCAGAGTGCCGCTTTTGGGGATGCTGGGCTCCAATGCAGAAATTTTTCCCTATGCGGAGCGGTATCTTCAGGTTCTGGCACTGGGTGCACCGTGTTTCATCCTGTCCAACAGCATGGCGATGCTGGTGCGTGCAGAGGGCGCAGTAAAAGAGGGCATGATCGGTAATCTTCTGGGCACGCTGGTCAACTGCATTTTTGACCCGCTGTTCATTCTGGTGCTGAACTTCGGTGTCAGCGGTGCGGCTGCCGCCAGTGTGCTGGGCAACCTTGTGGCGACTGCCTGCTACCTGCGCTACATCGTTAAGCACGGCACGGTGCTGACCGTTGACTTCCGCCCGGCTCTGAAAAAGCCGCAGATGCTGGGCGAGCTGCTGGCCATCGGTCTGCCCAACGGCATCAGCAGCCTGCTGGCCGGGTTTGCGTCCTCCTTCAGCAACCGGCTGCTGGTGACCCACGGCACAGCGGCGGTCGCAGCCATGGCGGCGGCAGGCAAGACGACCATGGTCATCAGCATGATCGCCATGGCAATCTGTATGGGCTGCCAGCCGCTTCTGGCGTACAGCTACGGCGCAGGCGACGCGAAACGCCTGAAGCAGCTTTTGAAGAATCTGATCCTGCTGACCGTTGTTTTTGGCGTCCTTGCCGGAGCTGCCAGCTTTGCCGGACGCAATGCGCTGATCGGGATGTTCATCAAGGAAGAAGGCGCTTTCCGTCTGGGAACGCAGCTGGTGGTCTATCTGGTTCTGGGCAGCCCGGTGATCGGTCTGACCTATCTGGCAACCAATCTGCTGCAATCCGTGGGCAAGGCAAGCGGTGCGGTGGTGCTCTCTCTTTTGCGGCAGGGCCTGCTGCTGATCCCGCTACTGTACCTGATGAATGCGCTTGGCGGCGTGCAGGGCATTGCGGCGGCACACCTGATGGCAGATGTAGGCGCTGCGGCTATCTCTGCAGGCATCCTGCTGCACGGACTCCGGGCGTCTGTGGAAAAAACGGCGAAAGTATGATATACTGTTTTCATCATAAAAAACCTTATCTAAATGACATTGATTATCTAATTAACTACATTATTTTCTGTCTAAAATATCCATAAATTCGTCACCTGTAATTGTTTCCTTCTCATACAGGTACATAGCCAGTTCGTCCAGTTTTTCCCTGTTTTCAGCAAGGATTTTTCTTGCTTTTTCATGCTCTGCTTTTACGAGCTGCACGACTTTTTCATCAATTTCCTTCTGGGTATCTGCGGAACAGGAAAGAGACGTATCGCCGCCAAGATACTGGTTGGTCACGTTTTCCATTGCCACCATGTCGAATTCATCTGTCATGCCGTAGCGGGTGATCATCGCTCTTGCAATTTTTGTTGCCTGTTCGATATCATTGGAGGCTCCGGTCGTGATCTCACCAAATACGATCTCCTCTGCCGCACGTCCGCCTGTAAATGTAGCAATCTTATTCTCAAGTTCTTTTTTCGTCATCAGATATTTATCACCCTGCTCAACCTGCATAGTGTAGCCGAGTGCACCTGAGGTACGCGGGATGATCGTAATCTTCTGGACCGGTGCTGAATGACTCTGCAATGCAGCTACAAGAGCGTGTCCGATCTCATGATATGCAACAACCTTCTTCTCCTGATCTGAAAGAACCGCATTCTTCTTCTGATATCCTGCAATAACCACTTCTATACTTTCTTCGAGATCAGATTCATTTACAACGGTCCTTCCACTACGGACAGCACGTAATGCTGCTTCATTTATAATATTGGCAAGCTCCGCACCGGATGCACCCGATGCCATACGTGCAATCGTATGCAGGTCAACATCATCAGATGCTTTTATCTTCTTTGCATGAACCTTTAAAATTGCTTCACGGCCTGCAAGATCCGGCAGTTCAACCGGCACACGTCTGTCAAAACGTCCCGGACGTGTAAGTGCCGGATCTAACGACTCCGGACGGTTCGTTGCAGCAAGAATGATGACACCATTATTTCCTTCAAATCCATCCATCTCTGTAAGAAGCTGGTTTAAGGTCTGCTCCCTCTCATCATTTCCGCCCATTTGTCCGTCACGCTTTTTACCAATGGCATCAATTTCATCAATAAACACGATACATGGTGCCTTTTCCTTTGCCTGTCTGAAAAGATCTCGAACCTTGGAAGCTCCCATACCGACAAACATCTCTACGAATTCTGATCCGGACATTGAGAAAAATGGTACATTTGATTCACCCGCCACTGCTTTTGCAAGCATTGTTTTGCCGGTTCCCGGAGGTCCTACAAGAAGGACACCTTTTGGCATAGACGCACCTACATCGGTATACTTCTTCGGATTGTGAAGATAATCAACGATCTCTGAAAGGTTTTCTTTCGCCTCATCTTCTCCTGCAACGTCTGAAAAACGGATTCCCTCACTGGATTGCACATAAATCTTCGCATTGCTTTTTCCCATTCCAAAAGCCATCGAATTTTTTCCTCCGGCATGCTCCATCAGTTTCTTTGCCATATAATTTCCCAGTGCGATAAAAAGGATCAATGGCAAAATCCCGGTCAGCAGGAAGCTGATGATCGGTGACATCTGCTTATCGATATCTTTTGCGAATACTGCTCCACATTCATATAGCCTGTCCGTCAGGTTCGGATCGTTCATCAGACCTGTTTTATAAATATTTTTTTGATCTTTATCTGTAAAGATGATCTGATTGTCATTAACTTCTACTTCACCAATATTCTTCTTCTCGATCATGCTCATAAAAGTTCCATAATCCGTTTCCTTTACCTGATGCTTCATAAGGATTGGTGTGACAACCAGATTAAATACGATCAGCACTATTAACACAATCCCATAATAATATGCCAGTGGTTTTTTCGGTGTTTTAACTTCTTTCATGGTCTTTCCTCCTGTTGTTCTGCGTTATGCTTTCTCCGTGCATTTTCGTATTATTTATTCTGCCATCTGACTTCGCCCTTGGACAGAAGCGGATAACAGATCAGCTGATCTGAATCCAGATTTTCCGCATGCATGTCAACCGCTGTGATCTGATGATTATCATAAGTCGTATAATAATAAATACCTTTTGCTGTATTACAACAGGACGTGTATATCGTGATCTCATATTTGCCTTCTGTCACCTCACAGCATCCACGCTGCTGATCTACGGATCCTAAGATATGGAAGAACTGGCTTACACTCTCATCCTCTTCTTCACCGGAGATCGAATTTAATTTTGTAAAGGCAACTTTCACAAATCTTGACTGGCTGGAAAGATCTCCAGGTATTCCCATTCCACCCATTCCTCTGCTATATGCATCAAGCTGTAATACTCCTGCAAAAGTACTCTCCGGCTGTTTTCTGGATACTCCGGCATAATTATTAAGTGCAAACATCTGACCCGGGAATGGTGGATTATTGGTAAGCACTCCTACCGGATTATCATATACATGCAGCCCATCCTTCATAGACTCAACAACGATACAGGAGTCTTTGTCTGCAATGATCCAGTGAAGCTGTGCTGTCGGCAGCTGTTCACTGAATGCTGTGCCTGTCAGTCTCATTGCTGCCAGCTTCTCTCTCGCCTCTGCTACAGTAGCACACTGTGTAAGGATCCATGGGATGAACTCGAACTGTGCCACCTGGCTGACTTCTGTTTCATCTTCCGGCAAAGCTTCTTCATATGCCGCATTGCCGACAAAATTAAGACCTGCCATTCCAAGGCCTTTTTCATTAACAGCATCATAATAAAGCGGATAACCTCCTGCAACAAATGCCATTCCGATCAAAGCATAATGGCTTTTTATCTTCCCGGCAAACCGGAAATCAAATTCGTAATTTCTTGGCGTTATCGTGATCTGTTCCCCATAGGAAAATTCATAATCAAGCGTTCTGCCCATATAAAAATCTTTTGTTTTGTAAGTTGCTGCTGTACACATATCGAACACCTCTTCTTTCTGCTATAATAGTCCTGCAAACAATCTCATAAACAACTGTCCGATCCGTAAATATGCACTCCGTCCTGTGCGGTACTTTTCGGTCACTTACCTGCATTCATTCATGGTTGCTCCCAGATCATCTCTTATATCCAAAACTGTCTGACTATCCGCCATAAAACAACCATTTTCAAAGTGGTGATAAAGCAATGCCATTCAGTTAAGCATCATTTTAGTGGTTTTCTGTCATAGAAAGCCACTGTTTTTATGCCTAAAAACTTTAAAAATATTACAAAAAACAGTTGACAAGTAAGCCAATATATGTTGCGTAAGCCTTGATTATAAACATATTTCAAGGAGGCTCATTATGGCTGATTTTTTCTTATCTAATTTAAAATCCACACTCGACAACTGCATCACAGAACTCGATGAAATTCACTCCATGTTCTGCCGTAATCCGGAAAGTGATTTTACCAGGAACCGCAAACTTTCTTTCCGCGAGTATATTCAGTTTATGCTCCAGATGCAGAGTAAATCCGTTTCAAATGGAGTAAACATATGCAGGGCATATCTCAAACACGATGGTAACGAAACAGAGTCCATGCTTCTCATACAAAAGTATCTGACACCTGTCAAGTACAATCGAAAATATCCTAACCACCTCCGTCCAAAGAGAAATAGGAATTTCATGTATCGGGTTGCATAAATCTCGTTACCATTATACTGCATTATGAGGCAGATATGCAATCTGTCTTTTTGTCATAAAAAACCTTATCTAAATGACATTGAATGATTTATTTTCTATCTAAAATTTTATTAAACCGACTAAAGACTCCATAGTTT
>OIPR01000283.1_pt1 | contig 12559 bp, 22 predicted proteins | sample 1607991 | NCBI WGS metagenome assembly OIPR01 (sample SAMN02674699, study PRJEB24791) | human gut metagenome, SKBSTL042 | isolation source: stool | host: Homo sapiens | place: USA | reverse complement strand
CATGTAGCCTTGTGTTGGCATATTTGCGAACATCATCCGAGAAAATTCTTCTGGCCGTGCGATTTGGGTCAAAAATCTGAACTTCAATTCTCATACGCCCTCCAGATGAATGTGCCCTAGCGGAAGCCTTGTGTTGTCCCGGACGGAGCGGACAGTCATAGACTCGTACTTGTCTGCTACCGCCCGTACATTATCCGGCGTCACGGCCTCCTCCACTTTGCCATGCACTACAATGTCGCCAACGGAAGCCGTAAATCCTATCATGCTGCCTTTCCATTCCTGATACGGATGATAATCAGGGGATTCCGGAATGCGAACCGTTACTGTCTGGCCCAGCGATACGTCGGAACCTGATACGCTGCGGACAGTGGTTTTCACAAACACGCAGCCGGTCAGAACGGTTTTCTTCCATACATCCAGTCCGTCCCCGTCCTCCGCTGCCAGGCGGTTCAGGAGCGTCACGGTCTCACGAAACAACGGCGTCATGTACCCACCTCCAAGCTTACAAGCTCAACAGGGAGAATCTCCACGACCTGGTCATACACAGAGCCCATCATCTGCTCTTCTGTTTTGGCGGAGGCATAAGTCACGCTGACGCCATCGTTGCTGACGCTGGCAACATCCTTTTTCCCGCTCCTGATTTTCCCCATGGCATCAATGATAAGCAGCATACAAAGCCGGATGTCGTCGTCTGCCTCTGTGATGCGCCCCTGTGTCCAGTAGTCTAACTTTTTTCGCGCTAACTTCTCCAGCAGGGGGAAGGCTGATTGTTCAGCCGTTCCTCCCAAAGCCTTATACTGCTCATAGGTGATATAACCGCACATCAAGCCTTCCCCCCTTTCCATTAGGTCTGAGCGGTCACAGTGGCATTCCCGGCGTTCTGCGCCTTATAGGTGCCGTCCGCCTCTACCACAGTGATCTTGTGGCCGGTGGTAGCTGTGATATCAGACGTTCCGTCCCAAGTGCTCCAAGTCCTCACATTTTGTCCGTATGTAACTGTGGGTGCATTGGTGGGGTCCGTCTTGTACTTATAGACATTGTTTGTAGACTCCTTGCCTGGGGTCACGGTCAGCTTTGTAGTGCCGGACTCAGTGCCAGCGGCAGAGCCGACGGTCAGAGTCCCAAGCGTGGGAGTAAAGTCTACATCAATGACCGCGATGGCGTCCTTATACTCCGCAAATAGCGTCATGCCCATGATAGCAAAGCTCTCGGACACAGCGGTGTGATAGTTGCCCTCTACATGGAAGCCAATCAGGTTCGTCTCACCGTCCGTGGTATAGACCAGCCCAGCCCTGGCAAAGTCGCTGGTAGACGGATCGACGTAATACAGGACAATGTTCTCAACTGGGGTTGCAATCACACGTCCACGCTGGATTTCCTCATCAGACAGCAGAAACACCGTAGAAAAGCCCATGAAGTTTTGCACATACTGGAAGCCAAATGCGGTCTGAATGGTGATATTGGCGTCGCCCAGATAATCGTACAGATCAAGCACATTCACAAATCCAACCACGTTGGTTACCGTTCGATGAATCTGCTTAAATTTGTTGATAACCCGGCCCTTTGCCATAGCCAGTGCTCGCTGCCAGGTGGTTTCCGAACTTGTTAGTGTGCCGGTGTTGAGGTAGGAGTAAAAGCGGCGGGTCACATTATCCTGCAACTCATATAGAAACGCGTCGTCGGTCATGCCAACAGCCACATCATAACCATAGGTTTTGATGGACTCAATAGAGACAGCCTTCGCATACTTTTCCACGGTCATTTCTGCGTAAGGTGTTTCAACCACCGTGGCCTTGGAGTAGGGGATTTCCTCGCCCTCCCCAACAGTGCCGCTCTGCAAGGTCACGGATGCGGTCTTGCTCTTCAGAACAGAACCAGGCTCCTTGCGGATGGGGCGCATGATACCAAGAATCTCCCGCAGGTGTTCCCAGTTGCGGGCAAACCGGGTTACAAAATCAATAACCCGCGCGGTAGATTGAATATCTGAAGTTTTTGTCAAATTTTCTTTTGCAGCCATGTTATTTATTCCTTTCCAAATAGATCAAGATGCGCGGCAATCGCGGCCTGACGTTCAGAGGCATCCCTGATGCTCATAATCTGATCTTTGGTCATGTTGCCGCTGGTGTCGGTTTTGGTAACTCCTGCGATCTTCAACGGCTCGTGCTGAGGATTTTTGAAAACGCCGTCCACATCCTTTGTCATGTCGGCAAACAGATCAGCGGGCTTCTTGCCTTTGTTTGCGGGGTCTTGAATGGCCTTCTTCAGCTCCCCCAGGAAATAGGTACGGGTATAATCGTTGACAAACTCACGGCCCTCCAGGGCACTCTCTGCGGTCTGTGTCAGGATGGCATCCATCTGTGCCTCCTTTTCCGCTTTTTCCCGGTCTGCTTCCGCCTGTTTGTAACGGTCCAATTCTTTCTGCATGGAATCGGCATCGCCTTTTGCTTTTTCCAGATTGGCGATAGTCTCATCCTTTTCGGCAATCTGCTGCTTTAAGGACTCAATATCCTTCTTCTGCTTATCGTCTTTTCCCTTTTCCACATATTCGCCAGTAGACAAATCCGCAAGCTTCATGCCTTTTGTCTTTTCGTTGAACTGTGCCAGGGTCAAAGCCTCTCCGTTGAAAATGCTGGTAAAATCCATGTTGTTCCTTTCCGTTCCCTAAAGGACTTTGATTTATAAATCCGGTGCGCCCACACCGATACGGGGAACGAGCGTAGTTAAACCTCCACGCCAAGAGGGAAGTTGTATAAAATTCGCGTGTGCGAGTTTTATCAGAAATATTTGAAAAAACCCTTGACATAGGTATATACCTATGCTATACTATAATCAGAAAGGGGGCGAGTAAATGCCTACTGAAAACGAACGCAAGGACGTTCAAAAGGCCATGGCGTATGACTTACTCCGAATCTTGAAGCAAGACCCGGATAAGACTTACACCGCCGCTGAGCTGGAAAAACTGATTGATGCTTATATCACAGGTTCCCAGCAGTAATCACCATGGGGCCGGGAAACCGGCCCCCCAACCTTTTGAAGGGAGAGATACTTATCAAAGAAAGAAAAGAAACCCCTCAAGACCGTTATCACAAAGCCCACACAAAGATGCTGACAATCCGTCTAGTTGAGACCACGGAACAGGACATTATCCAGCGGCTAGACAGCGTTCCCAGCAAGGCCGGGTACATCAAGAGCCTTATCCGCGCGGATATTGCGCGCAGCGGCGAAACCTAAAATATTGATTATCATGCCTTCTGCACCGTCGGCCCTGTCATAGAGCGTGTCCTTTCCGGCCTGGGCGTAAGCCCTGCCTGTTCGCAAAATCGTTTGTATTCTGCGCTTAGTGCCGCCGATTTCTTCCGGGCCTGTGTTGCTCCAAGCTTGTCCCCTGCGGCCACCATAGCGTCTCTCTCATCTTTGGCGTAGCGGATTGCGGTCTCCATCTGCCCTTGCTTCTGGCTGGCCTCATAGCGGCTCATCTTCTGTCCCTTGTACTCGATTCTTTCAGCGGAGCGCTTGTTAATGTCCGTCAATTCCTTACGGCTGTAAACCGGCTTAGATACACCCAAAACAATCGGCGTTGCAAAGTGCTGGCAGCTTAGCGTTCCAATGGGGCGTTCCAGCCGCCGGTTCAATCTTTCATACTCCTCTTTGCTGTACTGCTTTCCCTGAATATCTCGGTGATCTGGAGCGCAAAGCCCGTGGGCGGATATCTCCACACCGTCAGCGCCAAACTCCCGGCCAGTCTCTTCCATCATTTGACTGTTGAGCCGCCGAACTCCCTCCAGGATATTCATGCGGGCAGAGGAATCCAATCGGCGGGAATATCCGCTTTCCCAGGTCAGGCGCCGTAGGCCGCTCTGCGCCATTTCCCGGACTGTGGAGCGCATGGCGCTCTGGTAATCCACAACGCCGGTCTGCACATAGGTGATCGCCCGATCAATGGCAGAGATGTAATACTCCCGCAGCGGAATAGTCTGCTTGCCGCGTTTGAAACCGATCATATAGGTGTTGGAAATGTTGGCCATTCCATCTAACACCTGCCGCTTTGCTGCATCCACAAAGGACGCCAAAGATGAGCGGGCGGCGTAGCTTTGCAACGGGTCCATATCACGCGCCTTATAAAACGTATTGGCAAACTCCACATTCTCTTTTGCCACCTCTTCAAAAAGCCGTTCTATCTCCTGTTGATTTGTGCCCGTGATGCGGGCCACCTCTTTTTCTATGGCTTTGAGGTCCGCTCCAGCGTATTCAATGGCCGTTTTCAGACGGTGAGCATCCGCTGCACCGATGTCTCCGATCTTCCGGATTCGCTCGCAAATACGTTGAACAACGTAATTGTTTAGGCTCTCCAGGTTTTCCACAATGTTGTCCGGAAGCCCTTCAATCCACGACTCATTCAGTAACCGGCTCATTTATAATCGGCTGGAACGCCGCCTCCTGCATGTACTGATTCCCTGTTTCCTCTGCAATTTCTTCGACTCTGGCTTTAGCTGTCTCATAGGGTTCATCCATCACCCATGCGCGAACCTCCGCCTTTTCCACGGCTCCGATGCCCTCAGAAACAGTCAGCTGGTTAAAGTGTTCGTTGAGCTGCTCAATATAAGATGCAGACCAGTCATAATGTGTCTCCCACGGGCCTATAGGCGCTAAGTTGTTATAGTTGGCAATAGCGTCTATTGCGTATAGCAGATCATTTGTCCCCTTTTCGAGTGTCCGTCTGAATTTAGTGATAACCGCAAATGTAGAATTGAGAGCCGCCCGCATTTCTGTGGCTGTCGCGTAGGATGTAGTGGGCGGAGTCAGAATGCCCGGAGAAAGGCCACATAAAAGCTCCACCATTTTGTTATTAACAGTAATGCCAACCTCTAAGTCTGCCCCTCGAATCTCCGGGGAAAACTCCTGTATCAGCTTTCCGGGATTGGCGCTGTCCCCAGAACATCGCATAATTTGGAAAAGGCGCCGCTTATCGCCTGGAAGAACTACATTCCCCTGAGCGTCCTTTGTCAGCAGAGTTTTATCCGCAAAAATCATCGTTTCTTTTGCGCTATATTCTCGATTGAACCGCTCATATGCTTCAATCGCTTTTTCCATGGGGCCATCCACGCCCGCCGTGATCTTTACCCCGTTCACGCCGTTCACATCCGCCCGATTGACTGTGGGCGATTTATAGCGGCCAAATAGCGGCCTATCTACATTTGGGATGATCTGCTCCTCCGGAATATCTTTCCATGCTGGAACCTGGCTCAAGGGAATCTCGTTGCTACCCTTAAAGGCTACGTTTCGGATAATGAGCGCGCTTGCATTCTGCCCGTTTTCGGTTTGAGCCTCCTTGACCATCTGGATTTCGTACCGCTGATATAGTCCGGAATCATTTTTGATCTCTCCAACTTTCAAGATGCAGGAGAGAATGTCGTTTCCGATGGACTCGCACACGGCAAAGTCACCGTTTTTTACAATATCAACGCCTAGACGTTTGCCGTCAGTGTAGGGCTTAACGATACAGTCTCCGGTTCCAAGGGCCACCTCCGCAGCAACGTCCATCCGATCTCCCAGGTAATAGTCCAAGAACCCTTGAATGAACTTTGCCCGTGCGCTGTCCCCCTCAATGGTGATCGTGCTGTCTTGCATGGCGAGCGTCGAAACTTTATTTGCAATTACAGCCGTAACAGAGATGTTTTTCATGTCGCTGTAATCGTCTCTGTAAACGGGTTTATCTTGAAGCTCTAATCCGGCTTTTTGCGCCAGATATAGAAGAATGTTTTTTACAAAGCCCATAGGGTTCACCCCCCTAATACATGTACTGCTTCACAAAATGATTGATGGAATATCGAAACTCGTCCATCGCGTGGTTGTATGCGTCCACAGGATTCCCGTGGTCATCCACACAGTACATTCCGATTTCTTTAATAAAATCCAGGTGTCCATACTTTTCATCTTCAACTAAGAAGAAATGTCCGTCCTGAATCATGCTTTGCGCATATTCAATGCCAACTTTGATGCCCTTTGTGCTTCCGCGTACATCATGAGAATTGTTGTCCGCTTTTAGTGCATCAATCCCATAAAGCTCCAGTTCTTTCCTGAGTGCTTTACAGGCCGGGTCTATGTACCACGCCTCTTCGCGCATTCCCCATTTATTGCGGCAGTATGGAGCAAACTCCCCCGCCAGTTCTCGCGCCTGTACACTCATGGCCTTGTTGCCCCCGTCATAGTACCAGCCTGCTACACGGTATAGCACAAGGCCTTTCTTTGTACGACAAATCAGGTTGCATGATACACTGGTTGCATCAGTCAAGCCACCATCACCAGAGAAATACATTTCGATAGGTGTTGCATCGTCTGGCAAACGAGGCAGGATGTGTTTCTGGTGGTCAAACATGGAGTAGATTACGCCTTGCGGAATACAGCGCTCCCCCAACCAGTCACGCTTATAAAGATATGGATTGCGCTCCAGTGTTCGGCGCAGCTCTTCCTTTCGCTCCGGCGTAATGATGGGATTGTCATCCACCGTCCAATGCGTCCAGCGAGTGTCCTGTACATCAAATACTTCTGTAATGACTGGATGCATAGGTGCCGGAGGGTTTAGATCGGCTAGATGCCAGCGAATATCTGCCGCATATGTTCTTCGGAAGCACTCCTGAATCATGTTCATGTGCAGGATGTCAATCTCGCAGAAGTATACGCCACCCAGGGATAAACCCCGTATGGCTTTGTCGCTATCCGCTTTAGCCCCGCCCTTATAGTAAATCTTCTTTAGCCCGGTGTAGGACAATGCCTCCAAGTGGTCTCCGTGGTCATCGTGCTTAATACGAGCCTGTTTTCCAAACAGGTGCATCAACCCATTCCCGTCCCCGTCCATGACCAGCCGGAACGCCTGCTGCTGTGATGCGCCAACAACTAAAAAATTGCTGTCTTTGGATGTATTGAGGAAATCATAAAACCGCAGAATACAGGCTGTCGTTTTGCCGCTTCTAGGGGTTCCCTCCGCCACATCCAGCGTTCGATCAAAGTTTCGGTTTATAAATTCGGTCTGCTTATCTGACAGGCTCATTTGTTCCTCGAATCATACATATCTCGAACCAATGGATGAAGCTCACCTTCTTCTCCACTGTCTCCTATCAAATCAAAAAGTACTTTTGCCGCCTTTGCATCGCCCTTCATAGCCTTTATGGTCAGTCCGGCGATAACCGCCATTTGATTGTCTACATCTCCTGGCTCTAATCCATCTCTAGCCAGCTTGTTCCAGGTCTTTTTATCCGAAACAGGGAGCGCCAAGTATAGTTCGGCAGCTTCTTTCAGGCTTCGTTTCAGTCTCCGCGACGCGCCGGATGCACGGCCACCAGCAGCAGCGATTTCCCTGCGTTCTTTCGCAGTTCGCTCGGAGTTTGGTATAAGATTTCGTTCATTCGGCATGTCACCACCTCTCGGTCATTTTTTGCCCCGCCCCCGTCTCGTGCAACTGCGGGGCGGCATATCCCCCTTTGCGGGGGAGCTGTGAGTTTTTCGGCTTTTCTCACTTGCCTTTCGCCAAGAAATTCTGTAAGGACTTGCGCCCTGGCACGGGTGGAAGGCTCTGTTCCCCCAACCTCCGGTTTTGGAGACCGGCGCTCTCCATTGAGCTACACCCGTATATGTGCGCTTCCCGCTTAATTGTCACACCATCAATCAGTCAGCTACATGCCATTCGGCGGTTCACTGTCCTACGGCAGTTTTCAGCGGGACAGCGCTTTGTGGTCCAGCCATCTAGAATACAGCGTCACAATGCCGCTGAGCCGGTCCACTGGGGCGGATTCCGTCTCTACACGCTCCGCCGGGCGCAGCCGCTTTCTCCGTGTCGGCACACTTGACTCTCAAAGGCTGCCATTCCGCCCGGAGTCGGCCAGCTATGGCTACTGGCAGGCCGCTGTTGATTTCACTGGCAAAATACGCGGCCCCGATTCGCCAGTATAGTGTCTTTCCACTGTCAGCTCCGTGGCCTTTGGAGCAGATTGTAATGTACCCCCAGGTTACACACCTATCCACGGATTGTGGGGAGGTTTCACAAGGGGGGCGATTTAAGTTGGCTACCGCGAAAGGTGCGGGTTGCCAAGCCCCCGGCCGGACTCGAACCGGCGACGCTTCAATCACCCATATTCCTGGGCCGCTCTACCTACTGAGCTACAAGGGCATAGGAGGCCCGGAGGTTCACCTCCGGGCAGAGGGGAAAAGGAGTGGGAGTGCAGAGATACGCCCCCACACTCCCATTGTCGCATATTCTATTCTTAGTGAATCCCTTACAAGGGAATCATAGTAACTTTTTATATGGGACAATAAAAGATTACATCAATTTAGGGTTGTTTGTCCTTCCAAACAAGTAGTCCATGGACACATTGAAGTAATCTGCTATCTTTACCGCAGATGGCACTTCCGGAATCACCCCATCTCGTTCATACCTCAAGATTGAGTTTTTGCTGATTCCGCAAAGCTCTGCAAGAACACATGGCTGTATTCCCTCCTTCTCCCTCAGCCTCCTCAGCCTATCCGGGAACTCATTCAAGGGCTATCCCTCCCACAATTCTGGCGCCTGCTTCGGACTCCAGGACGGTATGTAAATCCTCGATGCTGCAATAGCCTTCCGCAATGCTGTCCGCCAAGTTTCCAACCTCTTTCCAGACCTTTTGCAGAGCTTCCAGATCAAAGCCCTCCTTATCGCGCAGGGCCATCAAGAATAGAGTGCTTGCGAATTTGATGCCATCATCCCGCCCACGAAGCTCAGCCCGTTTTACATCTGCCTTTGACGCCGGCTGTCTGCGGGGGTTGACTTTTTTACTCATGCTGCTGATTCTCCTTTGGTGGTTCGGGGAGGGGCATCCATGCAACAACCTCAATCCAAGGTCGGCCTGTATTGTCAAGTAAATACCAATGGTCCCCTGTGTAATGTGTCAATTCAAAATGTTCCGCTTTTTGAGATGTATTCCGCCAGTATACCAACACTTCTTGCCCCACTTCCGGCAACCGCTCCCTGACGCTGATCCACTCACTCACACTGCCCGCCCTCCCCGTCGTGCCTTCCTTCCTCCTCCATCTCCAGGGCAAACAATACCCGTGTGGCAGCGTGCGACAGATGGTCATTTGAGGTGTCTCCTGCCAGCCACGCCAGAAGATGCGTGATCGCCCGTCCAACATGCTCCTTTGCCGAAATGAGTTTATAGTTCTCCTCACTGTAACCATGCACCGCCTCAGATTCCCAGCGCACATGTGATACCGCCAAGAGGGCACGGGGCGGGAGCCATTCAGAACGATAGGGCCTGTGGTGTTGCTGCCCACCTTCCTCGTTGGTAGAGATCATCCCATTCTTTGAGAGAGTCCCGGTGTCTGCTTTGGCCTTCTGGTCATCTTCATGGACCCATTTGTTGGTAATCATAACTTCGTTCATTCCGCACCTCCGATGATCTCGTCAAGGGTGATGATTTCTCCCGGGCGGAGGGAGGGGAAACAATCTCTGCTCAAAACGATGGACACTGACCAATCGCTTTTGATTGCAACCAGTCCATTCCCGTATGCAGCACGGGTCACCGAATCAGCCTCAAGCAACCGTTTGACCGCTCTGGCATCCTCCACCTCCTGCTCCGTCCAGCGGGGTGGCTCGGTTAAGTCCCAGTATTTAGGGGCAGCTGCGTCTCCTTGCCTTCCGAAATATTGATCACAATACTTTTGCATTTTACATCCCGTACATCTCGCTGGGGTGTCTCGTTGTTCCTTACAGTGTTCTTTAACTTCTCCCAGCGTCCAATCGCTCAGGGGCTTCGGCTTGTCCATGTTGGTCTCCTCCTTAACCGGTGTCGCAACAAACGCCCATTCAAAGACATCTGTTGGATCGTTCAATTCCATAAAACATTGTTTCCCGTTGTAATATTCTCCGGGTTTATGATTGCAACTCCCGGTACTATCTCCGCAAATAGAACAAGTTCTTGTTGCTACTGAGCATCCAATGCTGACTTCTTTCTTTTTTCCGCTCTTGATTTCCTCGATGACCTTGAAATTTTCCGGGATATTCTTGATGGACGCATTGGCCTTGATAAACCACTCGCCGTCTTTCCCTTTAAGGACTACTGTGGAAAGAATTTTTGCAATACTGCCTTGGCCTACAAAACCGTTTTTACCGACAAACATTTCAGACAGTTTGCGCAAACACGGAAGTGTAAACTTCTCAAAATCTCTATCAATCTTGGTATCACAAAGACGGATTTCAAACTTATAGTATTCCGCCTCGTCCTCCAACACCTCATAGCCCATCAGGCGGGCGGCTTCGTGGGGATTTTCTTTTAGTCGTCCGCATGAGACATTTTTCCAAACCAGCTTACAGCCAGAGCTTCCTGCCCCACACGTGTCACAATGAGTTTCAAATACTTCCCCTGTCTCAGGGTTCCGAAACTTCATGGTCGGCCTCCTTTCGCTCCCACTCCCTGCACCGTTGCTCCGGCTCCGTGAAGTCGGCGCAGTTTGGGGAATTCCCGTTAAAGCACACGCCCTGATAGTCCTCGTACCAGGCGCAGGTGGCGCAGTTGTGGCAATGTTTTGGTTGCCAATCAGCCCAAATATCAGCATCAAGCCCATTAAACTTGCTTTTCCCACACACTGGACAAATTGGGTCGCTAGGTTCCCACTTCGCCCTCACCACAGGCGCAACGTCGGCGGCGGAGATATTCTCTACTCCATAACTAATTTCACGTAAGCATTCCTGCACAGCGCTGTGTGCTTCATAGTCAAACATAGAGCCGAAATCAACTGGATTGATTTTTCCCAGCAGATTCAGGATAGTCGTCCTCTCGATGTACTCCTTCATTCCTTAGCCTCCCGATTCCCCATAGCATAGTGACACCCCATACACATAGGAACTAAACTGTCAGGGTTTTCTCTTTGATATTTTGAAAAGTCCTTTGCTTCGTCTTTTGATTTGAAAACATAAGAATAATGCACAGTAGGATAAGGATTGAGCCTAAAGGACGGGCTATAAATATGACAATATAGTGCGCCTTGATAATCACAACAGGTTATTCCCTCTATAACGCCCTGATACACCTTCCCAGAGCAATGAACCCACCAAACAACATCACCAATGTTCAGTTTTGTTTGGATTTCACTCATTCCTGCTCCCTCCGTAGTGCGGCCTCAATATCCATAACAATAGTTAGCTTCTTTCTCCCGCTTCATCTGATCCAACTCGGTCTCTTGTTCTTTCAGCAGTTTGTCCCGCCGTTCCAATTCTGCGGCCTGCTGAGCAATCAGTTTTGATTTCTGCTCCAGTTCGGCTTGTACCGCTTCCAACCCCTCGTGCGCCTTGATGATTTCTGTCTTGGCGCAGACGATTGGGCAGTCGTGGCATTTGTCCTCATATTTTTTCAGGCGGGCGTTTTCGGCCAGCAGGGCGGTGATGGCGTCGGCGGATTGTTCAATGTAGTACGGCTCAGGGTCAGTCCACACTAAGTCACCCGCTCTACCGTAACCACCTTCCGCACAGACCAATTCACCATATGGGATTTTTTCCCCATACTGGCCCAAAAGGCTTCTCAAGTCATCAATTAGTTTTTCGTAGTCCATCAGGGTTCCTCCTCTCCCTCCGGCGGGCGGCGGTAGTAATTATCTTTTTTGTCTCTCATACAAGACGAGCATTTTTCAAGTGCCCCCATTTCCGCCCATAGACACCCATCGCATATTAGCGCCTCGTTCGGCGGGGTGAGGGTGGCTTTCAGCTCCCTCAATTCTTCGAACGCTGAATCAAAATCACTTTCGAATCCGTCCAATCCAGAAGGTAAATCTGTTATAAAATCAAACATTTCGTCAAATGCGTTTTTCAAGTTTTCAATCGACTTTGCCATCTTTCAGCGCCTCCAATCTCCATGTACTATACGGAGCATGATACAATCGCCCATCATCTGTACACACCATAATCTGCATTGCTGAGGCGGTCGGGGTGTAAATTTTTGTTATCACGCCCCGGACACCGCTCACCATGCAAACGACCCTGTCACCTATCTCCATACAGCGCCTCCAATCTCTCCATCACCATTACGGCAACTGACCGTCATGGAGTGATTTACCACGGCAGAATCCGCAGGCTGACGCCAAGGGAGTGTCTGCGGCTGCAGGGATACCGGGATGGTCAGATTTCCAAGATGGAAAAAGAAACATCGGATAACCAGCTTTACAAGCAGGCCGGTAATGGTGTCACTGTCAATGTCATTGAAGCAATAGGCAGAAATTTGAAAGCAGTAGATGAAGAGATCCAAAGCGGCTCACCTGTTCCAGAAGCGAAGGGTGGGTGAAGCAGATCGACCTAAAAGACCAGTATTTTGGTACAGAGATTGAGATGACAGGTATCAGCCGCTATGATGCGGCTGTTGCGATTGGAAGAATGTTCGGAACAGAGCCATATCATATCCGTTCTTACGATTCCTGGTGTGTAAAAGATTCAGATGGAAAAACGTGGAAATTTTCAAGAGACAGCAGTATCGACTGTGAAAGGCTGGCAAATGGTACTGTAATAGATGCCGATGGAGATTATTCGACAGAAATGGTATCC
>OIPR01000245.1_pt1 | contig 14033 bp, 10 predicted proteins | sample 1607991 | NCBI WGS metagenome assembly OIPR01 (sample SAMN02674699, study PRJEB24791) | human gut metagenome, SKBSTL042 | isolation source: stool | host: Homo sapiens | place: USA | reverse complement strand
TCATGGATCACCCCCTGGTTGCCCACAAGCTGACCATCCTGCGGGACAAGGATACCAGCGTTAAGGATTTCCGGGAGATCGTCTCTGAGATCGGTATGCTGATTACCTATGAGGCCACCCGGGACCTGCCTCTGACGGAAAAAGAGGTGGAGACTCCCATCTGCAAAACCACCGCCCCCACCTTAAAAGGCAAAAAATTCGCGGTGGTCCCCATCCTGCGGGCCGGCCTGGGCCTAGTGGACGGTGTGCTGCGGATGGTTCCCTCCGCCCGGGTGGGTCACATCGGCATGTTCCGTGACGAGGAAACCCTGGAGCCTCATGTCTATTTCTGCAAGCTTCCCAAAGATGTGGCCGAGCGGGATATCATGGTGGTGGACCCCATGCTGGCCACCGGCGGCAGTGCAGATGCCGCCATCTCCGCTTTGAAGGAGCGTGGCTGCAACAACATTAAACTGATGGTCCTAGTGGCCGCACCGGAAGGAATCGCCCGCATCCAGTCCTCCCACCCGGATGTGGATATCTTCTGCGGCGTAGTGGACAAGGGCCTCAATGAGCGGGGCTACATCGTTCCCGGTCTGGGCGATGCCGGCGACCGTATCTACGGCACCAAGTAAAAACAGCATAAAGCTTCTTCCCCGCCGTCTCCCGCCCGGAGACGGCGTTTTTGCTGTGCGCTTCCGGGAGCGCACAGCAAAACAAGACCGCTGCACAGTGCCATACCGTGCAGCGGCCTTGTTGTTTGTGTTTTCTTCAGCTTATTTCAGCACCGCACCCAGATTTGCACTGGTGACCATGCGGGCATAGCGGCTCAGCCAGCCGGTCTTGATGTTGGGTTCCGGAGCCACATACTTTGCCTTGCGCTCGGCCAACACCTCGTCGGACACCTCCAGCGTGATCTTGGCGTTGGGGATATCAATGTTGATGATATCGCCCTCTTCGATCAGGCCGATGGGGCCGCCGGAAGCAGCTTCCGGGCTGACGTGGCCGATGGCAGCACCACGGCTTGCACCGGAGAAGCGGCCGTCGGTGATCAGCGCTACGCTGGAAGCCAGCTTCGGGTCGGCGCAGATGGCCTCGCCGGTGTAGAACATCTCGGGCATACCGCTGCCGCGGGGGCCCTCGTACCGGATAAAGATGGCGTCACCGGGCTTCACCTCGCCGTGCAGCACAGCGGAGATGCACTCCTCCTCGCTGTCGTAGGGCTTGGCGCGCAGGGTGGCTTCAAACATATTCTTCGGGCAGGCGGTGTGCTTGATGACGCAGCCTTCCGGGGCAAGGTTGCCCTTCAGGATGGCGATGCTGCCGTCGGTGCCCTTGGCGTTATCAAAGCTGTGGATGATGTCCTCGCGGCTGACCGGGCGGGCAAAACCGGCGGTCTTTTCTGCCAGAATGGCGTCGCAGTGCTGGTAGAAGCCGTTCTTCTTCAGCTCTTCCAGATTCTCGCCCAGCGTCTTGCCGGTGACGGTCATCACGTCCAGATGCAGCATGGACTTGATCTCCTCCATCACGCGGGGCACGCCGCCTGCGTAGTAGAAGTACTGTGCGGGCCAGTCGCCGGAGGGACGGATGTTCAGCAGGTAGTGTGCGCCGCGGTGCATCCGGTCAAAGGTGTCGGCGTCGATCTCAATGCCGAACTCGTGGGCGATGGCGGGCAGGTGCATGGTGGCGTTGGTGGAGCCGGAGATGGCGGCGTGCACCATGATGGCGTTTTCAAAGCTCTTCATGGTGACGATGTCCTTGGCCTTGATGCCCTCGGCCACCAGCTTCATCACCTGAACGCCGGCATCATAGGCAGCCTGCTTCAGCTCCGGGGCGGTGGCGGGCATCAGGGCGGTGCCCGGCAGCATCAGACCCAGTGCTTCTGCCATGATCTGCATGGTAGAGGCGGTGCCCATAAAGGAGCAGGCACCGCAGCTGGGGCAGGCGTTGTGCTTGTAGTAGTCCAGCTGGCTGTTGGGGATGACGCCGGTCTTTTCCCATGCGTCAAACTTGCCGATCTGCTCCAGCGTCAGCAGCTCGTTGATGGCGCAGGCGGGGTCGTTGACCACATACTCCTTGGGCAGGGTGTGGGCTTCCATCACGCCGCCGGTGACCACGATGGCGCTCATATCCTTCAGGCGGCCAATGCTCATCAGCATGGCCGGCATGGACTTGTCGCAGCTGGCGATGAACACACCGCCGTCGTACACGGTGGCGTTGGCCTGAGCTTCCACCAGATTCACGATGGCGTCGCGGTGGGGCAGAGAGTAGTTGATGCCGTCATGACCCTGTGCGATGCCGTCGCACATATCAGTGGCAAAATAGCGGGCAGCCTTGCCGCCGTTGTCGTTGACCGCCTGCACGGCTTCCTTGACGAACTGATCCAGATGGGCGCTGCCGGGGTGGCTGTCGCCGAAGGTGCTTTCCACCATGATCTGGGGCTTGGAAAGATCCTCGACCTTCCAGCCCATACCCATTTTCAGCGGGTCATTTTCGGGTGCCAGTGTGCGGACTTCCTGTGAACGCAACTCCATATTCATTACCTCCAAATACTGCTTGCTTTCGTCCTTTTTTCTGTAGGACCTTTTGTGATTTTATTGTAAATCTGCAGTAACTTTTTTGCAAGTTGTCCCATGTATGTTCTACTTTTTGTGCAAAAACTCTGGGATACATCATGCACTCTGCCCAAATCCGGGCAAATTTTGCCCAAAATCAGCCGTCAAAGCGGCTTTTGAGAAAAAAGGCAGAGAAAAAGTCGTCTGATGACTTTGAAAAAAAGAGGGCGCAGCACATAGTCAGTGCCCTCGCCCTCTAAAAAACTCCCCCAGTGAAAATGCAATGCCGGAGCGTCCGCAGACGCTCCGGCATTACTCCATTAAAAAATATTTTTCTTTTCAATTGATATACGCCGCCATGCCGATGGTGCCATCATCCGGGTCCTCGCCATCGTAGACCTTTTTGATGTAGCTGCGGTTGAAGTTCAGGTGCATCACCATGGCAGCTTTTGCGCCGATGGGGTCGTGGTTGGCAATGGCTTCGGTGATCATGCGGTGGGTCATGATGGTCTCATCGATCAGCTTTTTGTGGGTGACATTCACGAACATCATCACCGCCGTGTCGATGACCGGGATCAGCTGCCCCACCACCAGATTCTTGCTGCTCTCGGCGATGCAGGTGTGAAAGGCGATGTCGTCCTCGATGTAGCGGTCGCCCTCGTGGATCTTGGCCTCTACCCGCTCGCAGAGCCGCCGCAGCCGCTCGATATCCTCCGGGGTGGCGTTCTGCGCCGCCATCTCCGCAATGCCCGGCTCCAGCAGCAGACGGACGTTCACCAGATCAAAGGCCAGTACGTTTTTATCCTGCACGCTGCGCAGGTTCAGCGGATCGGAAAGCCCCTTCACCGTGGTCACCACATAGGTGCCGGAGCCTTGCCGCACCTCCACGATGCCCTTGCTGGACAGCAGCTTCACCGCTTCGCGGATGGTGCTGCGTCCTACCCGGAACTTTTCGCCCAGCGCAAACTCGTTGGGCAGCTTTGCGCCCGGCTCCAGCGCCTCGTCCAGAATATAATGGTAGATCTGATCCTCCACCTGCTCGGCCAGCAGCTTGTTTTTCAGGTGTGAAAATTCGCTCATAGCAGTACCCCTTTGCGCCTGCGGCTTTTTTCTGAAGTATACGGTGCGGCGCGCGTTTTGTCAACAAACGGCGCACACACAAATCATGTCTGGTCTGGCTCGCCGTTTTCCAGCTTGCCCAGATACCGCCACAGGGTGGTGCGGCTGATGCCCAGCTGCCGGGCGGCGGCGGCGCGGTTGCCGCCGTGGGCGGCTACCGTCTGCTGCACCACCTCGCCGATGATGCTTTCCAGCGTGCGGGAGGTGTCGGTGCTGATCACCGCCGCCGGGTGCACCGCCGGGTGCGCCGCCGGGGCGCTGCGCAGGCTGCGCTCCTTGGAGAGCAGGTCTGCCACGCTGCTGCTGCGGATGTAGGGGCCGTTCGTCAGGGTGGCAAGGGAGCGCAGAAGGTTTTTGAACTGGGTGTAGTTGTTCGGCCACGGGTACTGCCGCAGCATCTCGATGGCGCGGGGCTCAAAACCGGAGAGCTGCTTGCCCAGCTCCAGATTCAGGCTGTTCAGGTACAAACTGGAAAGGGACGGGATCTCGTCCGACCGGCTGCGCAGCGGGGGCAGTTCCAGCGTCAGCGCGCCCAGCCGCTCGATGAACCGGCGGGTGACCGGGGAGACCGGCTCCTCCGGGCGCACCGAGCGGGAGAACAGCAGCCGCACCCGGCGGGCAAGGCCGGTCTCCTCGATAGCAGCCAGCAGCTCGGTGCTCCACTGCTCCGGGATGGCTTCAAAGTTCTGGAAGTAGACCGTGTTGCCGTTGGCGTTCAGGGGCGAGTTATAGTGGTTGAGCAGAAAATCCCATGATTTATCGTTCATCATGGCGCAGTTTGCCACCACGAGGGGGCGGTTCACCAGTGCGCTGTGCAGGTAGAGGTAGCGGGCGATCTGCTCTTTGCCGGTGCCCGGCTCGCCGCAGATGAATAGGGGCTGACGCACGGCAGCAAGGGCGTTGATCTCGGCATCCTGCGTGCCCATGGCACCGCTCAGGCTGTAAAAGCTGTTGGAGAAAAGATACTCGCACTCGCCTTGGTTCAGCGACCGCAGCCCCGGGCGGCTGGAATGCAGCGGGATGCGGGAGGGCACGCAGTAGAACAGGTACCGCTGCACGTTGTTCATCAGCAGCACCTGTGCTGTGATGCTGTACAGCTGGCTGCGCTCGGTGTAATAGAACTTTAAGCTGCCCGTGGTGGGGATCTCCCGCAGATGGGTCTGCAAACAGCGGTGCAGCTCCGGGGAGATGTCCTTCATATTATTATAGAACAGGCTGCCGTCCGGCTCCATTACCACCACTCTGCCGCCCTGCTCCTGCGTGATGCTGCGCAAAAACAGGTTCTCCTGCCGCAGCTGGCCGAACCATGTGCTGATGTTCACCGCCTGATCGATGGCGCTGTGCAGGCTCTCGATGCCGGAGGTGATGAGAAAGGCGTCAAAGCCCATCTCCCGGGCAATGGTGTGGGTGACCATATCACAGACCACCATCCGGTAGCCGCCCTGCTTGAGCCGCTCCAAGGTGTGGCGCACCTCCTCGGCGCTGCGGACGGTGAGGATGTCCAGATCAAAGTTCAGCAGGCTGCAAAGGGTGTGGGCGGGCTCGGTGATGCTGGGAAAGCCCACGATGGCGTACAGGCTGGTGTAGTTCTCTGCCAGTTTCATGGTGCGCAGCACATCGTACACCGAAATATGGATATCCACCACCGGCAGATCGGTCACCTGCCGGATCAGGGTGGCGGTGCCGCCGCGGGAGATGATGCAGTCGTAGCTGTTGGGCGTCATGCTCTGCACGATGGCCTGTCCCTCTTCCAGATCGCCGGTGTACACCTCCAGCTCAACGTTGGGGTAGGCCTGCGCCGCCTGCTCCATGGCGGTGCGCATTCCGTCGTAGGGGGCAATGCCCAGAATGCGGGTGTGAGTTTCGACCATAAAACGTCCCTCCATGTTTCTCTTTGAAACTATTATACTCGGTGTAGTTCAAAAAGAAAACAGAAAGTGGTTTCAGAATAGAACGTTTTTACACTTGAAACGGAAAGAAAATTGAAAACGTGCTAAAATGAAACGCTTTTGCCCCTTGCGCGGGGTGCAATCCCCTGCCGGATACGGCATAATGAAAGCACAAAAACAAGTGAGGGGGCACGAACGAATGCTTCGCCTGCTGATGATTGCAGATGATTTTACTGGTGCGCTGGATACCGGCGTACAGCTTGCGGCACACGGCATCCCCACGCAGGTCGTGGTGGGGCAGGCAGACCTTTCCGCGTGCAGCAGCACCGTGCTGGTGGTGGATACCGAAACGCGGCATCTGCCCGCCGCAAAGGCTGCCAAGGCTGTTGAAGAGCTGACCCGCAGCGCGGTGGAAAACGGCGTGGGCTGCATCTATAAAAAGACGGATTCTGCCCTGCGCGGCAACATCGGCGCAGAGCTTGCCGCCCTGCTCAAGGCAAGCGGCGCACGCAATTTACCCTTTCTGCCGGCCTTCCCGCAGATCGGACGCACCACCGAAAAGGGCGTCCATTACATCAAAGGCGTGCCGGTGAACGAAAGCCCCTTCGGCATCGACCCCTTCGAGCCGGTGCGCTGCGCCGAGGTGACAAAGCTGATCCATTTGCAGACCGATGTCCCCGCACAGAACCTGCAGCCCGGCGAGACGGCAGCGGACAAGACCGGCATTCTGGTGTATGACGCCGCCACCGCCGCAGACCTTGAAGCCGCCGGACAGCAGCTGTTCCAGAATGGAACACCCCCGGTGCTGGCAGGCTGCGCAGGATTTGCCGCCTTTCTGCCGGAGCTGCTGGGGCTTTCGGACGGCAGCGTGGTGGAGACCCCGCAGCTGGACCCCCGGCTGCTGGTGCTCTGCGGCAGCGTGAACCCCATCACCCTGCGGCAGATGGATACCGCCGAAAAGGCAGGCTTTACCCGCCTGCGGCTGACCCCCCGGCAGAAGCTGGAGCCCGGCTACTGGGCAAGCGCCGACGGCAAGGCTGCGCTGGCAGAAATCGAACAGATGCTGGCAGCAAACCCCCACTGCATCATTGAAACGAATGACGCCGGGGGCAACCAGCTCACCGCCGACTACGCCGCCGCCCGGGGCATTGACTTGGACGGCCTGCGGGTGGGCATTTCCGGCAGCGTCGGGCAGATGTTCGGGGCGCTGTTCGGCAGCGAGCATCTGGGTACGCTGCTGCTCACCGGCGGTGACACCCTGCTGCAATGCATGAACAGCGTGGGCGCACGGGAGCTGGAGCCGGTATGCGAGCTGGAAAGCGGCATCGTGCTGGCGCGGTTCACCTATCAGGGGCGCACCCGCTACGTTATTACCAAGTCCGGCGGCTTTGGGCAGGAGGATCTGCTGGTGGAGCTGGCAGACCGCATTGCAAAGCATTGAGAATGGAAGCAGCAGCCCTTTGCGGCTGGAACGGAAGATAAATGTAACAGAAGGAGAACGACCATGACCTATGCAAAACTGCCCGGCCTGACTTGGGACGGCACTGTGTACGAGAACGAGGAGATGGGCACGCTGGAAGCCCTGCTGCCCACCGGCGGCTGGCCCACCGCCCACGCACCCGCTATGGTGGAGCTGCCCAATGGCGACCTGCTCTGCTGCTGGTTCGCCGGTACTTATGAGGGCAGCGCAGACGTGCACATCATCTGCTCGGTGCTGCCGCATGACGGCACCAAGTGGCTGGAGCCGGTGGATATCTCCGGCGACCCCACCCGCAGCGAGCAGAACCCCTCGCTGTTCTACGGCCCGGACAACGCCGTGTGGGCGATGTACACCGCCCAGCTGGACCGCGTAGAGGGTAAGGACAATATGCAGTTCACCGCCGTGGTGCGCTGCCAGAAGAGCACCGACGGCGGCAGAACATGGGGCGACTACACCACCGTGTTCCCGGAGGAGGGCACCTTCTGCCGTCAGCCTATTCAGGTGCTGTCCAACGGCCGCTGGATCTTTGCCAACTGGCTGTGCACCGACTCTGCCGAGGGTCTGTCCGGCGACCCCACCGCCTTCCGCATCTCGGACGACGAGGGTAAAACTTGGCGCATGGTCATGATGCCCGGCAGCAACGGCCACGTCCACGCCAATGTCATCGAGCTGGAGCCGGGGCATCTGGTGGCGTTCATGCGCAACCGCGAAGCCTACCGCATCCACCGCAGCGAGTCCTTTGACTGGGGCGAAACGTGGACGGTGCCCGCACCCACCCCGCTGCCCAACAACAACTCCAGCATCAGCGCGGTCAAGCTGCAGAGCGGCCGCATCGCCATTGCCTATAACCCCACCTGCACCCCCAACCCTGTGCCCGGCAAGGCTGCATGGCCCGGCCTGCGCTGCCCGGTGGCGGTGGCGCTCTCGGAGGACGGCGGCCTGACCTTCCCCATCATCCGCTGGATGGAGCGCGGCGAGGGCTACATGGGCGATGAGAACAAGACCAACAACAAGCAGTACGAGTACCCCTACCTGATGCAGGGACGGGACGGGATGCTGCATCTGGCCTATGCTGCCCGCACCCGGCAGGGCATCAAGTACGTCCGCTTCTCGGAGCAGGACGTGCTGGGCGCAAAGCGGGAAACCGTGGGTCTGTATAACCCCACCGCAGCCCAGAGCCGCTGAAAAAGCTTTTCGGAATTTTCATCCTTTATTTATAGAGCAAAGCATCATTCAGGAGGTTGATCAGTATGCTGACCCAGTACAATCTTAAAATGCCGCACGCAGTTTACGGCGGCGAGAACGCCATGGACAATATCACCGCCATCATCAAGGCGCGCGGCGCAAAAAAGGTAGCCATGTTCACCGATAAGGGCATTGAGGGCGCTGGCCTGTTTGCCCTGCCGGAAGAAGCTGTCAAAGCCTCCGGCGCAGAGTACTATGTGCTGGACGAGCTGCCCCCGGAGCCCAGCTACATGGCTGTGCAGAAGCTGGTGGACGAGTTCAAGGTCTCCGGTGCAGACCTGATCGTGGCCTGCGGTGGCGGCTCCGTGATGGACGCTGCCAAGCTGGCAAGCGTGCTGGTGACCGACGCCTACGGCGTAAAGGAGCTGCTGGACAACCCCGGCATGGCACAGAAGTGCGTGCCCATCGTGCTGATCCCCACCACCGCCGGTACCGGCGCCGAGGTCACCCCCAACGCCATCGTGGCTGTGCCTGAGAAGGAACTGAAGGTGGGCATCGTCAACGAGAACATGATCGCGGACTACGTCATTCTGGACGCCCGCATGATCAAGAACCTGCCCCGCAAGATCGCAGCCGCTACCGGCGTGGATGCGCTGGCACACTGCATCGAGTGCTTTACCAGCAACAAGGCAAATCCCTTCAGCGATCTGTATGCGCTGGAAGGCCTGGATCTGATCCTGAACAACATCGAAAAAGCCTGCGATGACCCCGAAGCCATGGCAGAGAAGAACCGGATGCAGATCGCAGCCTACTACGGCGGTCTGGCCATCACCGCTTCCGGCACCACCGCTGTGCACGCACTGAGCTACCCGCTGGGCGGCAAGTACCACATTGCACACGGCGTGTCCAACGCCATCCTGCTGGCACCGGTCATGCGCTTCAACAGCGAGCACCCCGCCGTGCGCGAGCGTCTGGCTGCCGCCTATGACCGCTGCTGCCACGAGGAAAAGACCTGCACTACCGTGGAGGAAAAGACTGCATGGATGATCGCCCGTCTGGAGCACATCGTCAAGCATCTGGACATCCCCACCAGTCTCAAGGAGTTCGGCGTGCCTGCCGAGGATCTGGAAGGTCTGGTCAACGCCGGTATGCAGGTACAGCGCCTGCTGGTGAACAATATGCGCCCCGTTACCGCCGACGACGCACGCAAGCTGTATCAGGAGATCATGTAACAGAAAAGGAGTAAAGACTTATGAAGACCAGCGATATCAAGGGCATCATCCCTCCCGTAATCACCCCCATGAACAATGACCCCGAGCAGACGGTCAACCATCAGGCTCTGCGCGAGCAGGTGGAGCGCCTGCTGGCAGGCGGCGTGCACGGCATTTTCCCCATGGGCACCAACGGCGAAGCCTACGCCCTGTCCTTCCAGGAGAAGGAAGAGATCCTTGCCACTGTCATTGATCAGGTAAAGGGCCGCGTACCGGTCTACGCAGGCACCGGCTGCATCACCACCGCCGAGACCATCCGCCTGAGCAAGCGTGCCGAGGAGCTGGGTGCAGATGCACTGTCCATCATCACCCCCAGCTTTGCACTGGCTTCCCAGAAGGAGCTGTACGACCACTACACCGCCGTGGCAAAGGCCGTCAACCTGCCCATCATCCTGTACAACATCCCCGCCCGCACCGGCAACAAGCTGCTGCCCGAGACCGTGCAGGCTCTGTGCCGTGATGTGGAGAACATCGTGGGCGCAAAGGATTCCAGCGGCGATATCGAGAACCTGAAGGCCTACATCCGCCTGACCCGTGAGCTGGACAAGGAAGTTGCCATTCTGGCCGGTAATGACGGCGCTATCCTGACCTGCCTGAAAGAGGGCGGCGCAGGCGGCATTGCAGGCCGTGCCAACATCTGGCCGGAGACCGTTGCCAAGATCTACGATTGCTTCAAGGCCGGGGATCTGGAGGGCGCACAGGCTGCACAGGACGCCATTGCCATCCTGCAGCAGACCTTCAAGTACGGCAACCCCAACACCATCATCAAGACTGCCGTTGCCCTGCAGGGTCACCCCGTGGGCAAGTGCCGCGCACCCTTCAACTATGTGCCCGAGGAAGGCATGGAAGCCATCAAGAAGGTTTTGGCTGAGAACGAGGCCAAGGGTCTGCACTGAAACGCGCTGAAGCAAGGAGAAGGCTGCTATGAATAAACCCATTGTCGGTATTACTATGGGCGATCCCGCCGGTTCCGGCCCGGAGATCACCATCAAGGCTCTGGCTGACCCGGAGCAGTACAGCTACTGCCGCCCCATCGTTGTGGGCGATGTGAAGGTGATGGAGCAGGCCAAGAAGTTCGTTGGCCGCGAGGACATCGTCATCCACCGCTGCGAGAAGGTGTCGGATGCCCTGTTCACCCCCGGCACCATCGACGTGCTGCATCTGGATCTGATCGAGGACATCAGCAAGTTCGAGATGGCAAAGGTCAGCGTGGAGGGCGGCAACGCAGCCTTCCAGTGCGTGAAAAAGGTCATTGAGCTGGCTATGGCGGGTGAGGTGGATGCCACCTGCACCAACGCCCTGAACAAGGAAGCCATGAACAAGGCGCTGGAGTACTACCACGGCGAAAAGTCGGACGGCTACACCCACTTTGACGGCCACACCGAGATCTACGCCACCTACACCCACACCAAAAAGTACACCATGATGCTGGCACATCACGACCTGCGCGTGGTGCACGTTTCCACCCACGTTTCCCTGCGGGAAGCCTGCGACCGGGTCAAGAAGGACCGCGTGCTGGAGGTCATCGAGATCGCCAACAAGGCCTGCAAGGATATGGGCATCGAGAATCCCCGCATCGCCGTGGCAGGTCTGAACCCCCACTGCGGTGAGAACGGCCTGTTCGGCCGGGAGGAAATCGAGGAGATCACCCCCGCCATCGAAGCCGCCAAGGCCGAGGGCATCACCGGTGTTGTGGGTCCCTGCCCGCCGGACAGCGTGTTCTCGCAGGCCATCGGCGGCTGGTACGACATCGTGGTGTGTATGTACCACGATCAGGGTCACATCCCGCTCAAGACCGTGGGCTTTGTCTACGACCGCGAAAAGCAGGAGTGGAAGGCCGTGGAGGGCGTCAACGTCACGCTGGGTCTGCCCATCATCCGCGCCAGCGTGGATCACGGCACCGACTTCTACCACGCCGGCAAGGGCAACGGCAACGAGTTGAGCCTTGTCAACGCCATCAAGTATGCGGTCAAGATGACCGGCCGCGCCAACTAAGTTATCTTCATCCCAACCAATTCTTCATTTTCTTCCAGAGAGAGCCGCTGCACCCCGTACGGTGCGGCGGCTTTTTCTGGTTTTCCCCGGGTGTTTTTTGTCGTCAAAACCGCAAAACTGTATTTCTAGCAAGGACGATTTCTGAGGTGCTTTTGCAAAAGTTTACAAAAAACGCCGGTTCTGCCCGCAAAATGCCTGAAAACACTTTCTCTTTTTGAGCGTGTGTGATATAATGACAACTGTTCTTGTGTAAGGAACAGGAAAATGTACGCACTAGGTGTACAGTGTAAGAGGAGTGTTACGATATGAAAACCTTGAAAGCGGTTGTAGCAAAATACAACCAGACCAGCCTGATCCTGCGCATCCTGATCGGTCTGGCAGTCGGTTCGGTGCTGGCGCTTGTTGCGCCGGGCGCAGGCTGGGTGGGCGAGCTGGGCAGCCTGTTCGTCGGTGCACTGAAGGGCATTGCCCCGGTGCTGGTGTTCGTCATTGTGGCAAGCGCGCTGGCACAGGGCTCGTCCAAGCTGGACCGCCGCTTCGGCACTGTGATCTGGCTGTATATGCTCACCACCTTTCTGGCGGCAGCCATTGCGGCGATCACCAGCTTTATGTTCCCGGTCACGGTGGTGCTGGCGGACGCAGCACAGTCCGACGTGATCCCGCAGGGCTTGGGCGAGGTGCTGAGCACCCTGCTGACCAACTTTGTGGCAAACCCCGTCAGTGCCCTGATGAACGGCAACTACATCGGCATCCTGTTCTGGGCTTGTATGTTCGGCATTGCCATGAAGAACATCGGCGCAGAGAGCACCAAGGTCTTTCTGGCAAACACTGCCGATGCCGTCTCCCAGATCGTGCGCTGGATCATCAATCTGGCACCCTTCGGCATCATGGGTCTGGTGTACACCAACGTTTCCGGCAATGGTCTGGCCATCTTTACCCAGTACGGCAAGCTGCTGGCACTGCTGGTGGGCACCATGCTGTTCATGGCGCTGATCGTCTCCCCCTTTATCATGTTCGTTTACCTGCGCCGCAACCCGTACCCGCTGGTATTCCGCTGCCTGAAGGAGTCCGGTCTGACCGCTTTCTTCACCCGCAGCTCTGCCGCCAACATCCCTGTGAATATGTCCCTGTGTGAAAAGCTGGGGCTGGACAAGGATATGTACTCCGTGTCCATCCCGCTGGGCGCTACCATCAACATGGACGGCGCGGCCATCACCATCACCATCATGACGCTGGCAGCAGCCAACACCTTGGGCATTCAGGTGTCCCTGCCTGCCGCCATCGTGCTGAGCGCCATGAGCGCTCTGGGTGCCTGCGGCGCTTCCGGCGTGGCCGGCGGCTCCCTGCTGCTGATCCCCATGGCCTGCTCGCTGTTCGGCATCTCCAACGACATTGCCATGCAGATGGTGGGCGTGGGCTTCATCATCGGCGTGGTGCAGGATTCGGTGGAAACTGCGCTGAACTCTGCCGGCGACGTGGAATTTGCCGCCACCGCCGAGTATCACCAGTGGCTCAAGGAGGGCAAGCCCCTGCCGGCTTTCCTGAAGGGCTGATAACCTAGCATAAATAAACAAAGCAGCCGCTGCACTTTTGGTGCAGCGGCTGCTTTTTGCTATAATATTACCCAAGCAGTACAACGGCGTAGCGCACGCCTTCGTTTACCACATAGGCAACGCCCAGCTTGGTCTTGCCGGCGGCGGCAGACTTCATGGTGTCGGTCACGATGCCGTCCTTCGGCAGGGTAAAGCTGATATAATCTTTTCTGGAATCCAGATCGGTATCAATGTAAAAGCCCGGGACAAAGTCGTTTGCACCCAAAATGCCCATGCCGATGCTTTCAAATGCGGTGGCATAGTTGCGCTGCAGCAGGTTGGTCTTGGCAATGTCATTGGCGCTGCCAACGCGGTAAAGCTCGGTCTTATTTGTATTGGCAGAGCAGGACACCGAGGTGGCAGAGACCCAGTTGGCAATGCTGTAGGCCTTGTCGCTCAGCTCCTCGCTGTAGGTCATGCCGAGCTGCTGGCACAGCGCCTTTGCGCTGCTGGCATCCGAATGCTTGGACCCGATCGGCACACCTGCGCTGCCGTCACAGGCGGTAAATACGGCCAGTGCCATCAGGCTGGCCAGCAGACAGGCCAGTAATTTCTTCCATTTTTTCATAAAACGATGCTCCTTTCTGTTCTGAGGTCGTTGCGGGTTTGCGTCCGGTGCGGCGGACGCAGCTTTTTGCTTTCTTCTGCATCCATGATACCTTTTTTTGACGGGAAATGCAATCGTTTTGGCGCAAAAAAACAGGCTGCCGTGCAAAAACACGGCAGCCTGCGGAAAAAACTTTATTTTGCGTACTCCACGGCGCGGCTCTCGCGGATGACGTTGACCTTGATCTGGCCGGGGTAATCCAGCGTATCCTCGATCTTTTTGGCAATGGAGCGTGCCAGCAGGATGACCTGATCGTCGCTGATGACGTCGGGCTTGACCATGATGCGCACTTCGCGGCCTGCCTGCACGGCAAAGGCCTGCTCCACACCCTCAAAGCTGGAAGAGATCTCCTCCAGATTTT
>OIPR01000238.1_pt1 | contig 14248 bp, 8 predicted proteins | sample 1607991 | NCBI WGS metagenome assembly OIPR01 (sample SAMN02674699, study PRJEB24791) | human gut metagenome, SKBSTL042 | isolation source: stool | host: Homo sapiens | place: USA | reverse complement strand
CCTTCGGGAGTGTCTACTTTCACCAGCCAAGTCCCGTCTTTATCCGTAGATGCCTGATAGGTCCGGTTGTTCCACGAAGTGGTGACAGTTACTTTCTTACCGTCTGCCCAACCCCATAACTTAACGGAACTGTTCTGTTGAAGTACCATGTGATCTCCCATCATTGCAGGAAGTTTTACTTTGCCTTGTGCAATCGGCAGGAATAAAAGTGATAAAATAAGAAGTAGAAAATGTTTTTTCATACTGTTTTTATTAGATATTCGACGAATAATTATTAGGTATCAGGCAAAAATACAACCTATTTTTAAATATGGAATAAAACTAGCTAGTCATTTTCTGATAAAAGCTGGTCGAAATCTTAAAAGCTTGTTTTTCCTTTCCATTCTCCTCCGAATTTTATTAATTAGTGGCATCAATCGCCTAAACAGTATTATTAGATTGGCTAAATATCCCATTTCTTTGCAGGGTGAGTATTTAACAACCTAATTGTTTCATTAAATCTAATAAAATGAAAAAGAAGCATTATCTATTATTTTTATTGGCTTTGCTCTTTTTACTGACAGATGTGGTGTGGGCACAAACATCTGCCACGGTAAGTGGAGTAGTGATCGATGAGAATGGAGAAACCCTGCCGGGTGTTTCCGTCGTCGAAGTAGGTACAACAAACGGTGTCCTGACAGACCTGAACGGACACTATACCTTAAAAACAACTTCTGCCAAACCTTCCGTTTCTTTCAGTTACATTGGTTATCAGACCACCACGCTTCCCCTGAACGGGCGTACGAAACTCGATGTACAGATGAAAGTGGAAACGAAAGTGCTGGATGAAGTAGTGGTAGTGGGCTACGGTGTACAGAAGAAAGTGAACCTGACCGGTTCTGTGACTTCCATCAACTTTGCCGACCAGACGGAAGGACGACCCATCATGAGTGTTTCTTCCGCCCTTTCGGGACTCGCCGCCGGTATGAACGTCACACAAGCTTCGGGACAACCCGGCTCGGACGGTGCCACCATCCGCGTCCGCGGTAACGGTACGTTCAATACCAACTCCCCATTGGTCCTGGTGGACGGTATCGAATGGAGCATGGATAATGTGAATCCCAACGACATCGAAAGCATCTCCGTACTGAAAGACGCTGCCTCCACAGCTATTTACGGTACGCGTGCCGCCAACGGAGTCATCCTTATCACCACCAAAAGCGGGAAAGGCAAACCGCAAATCTCCTATTCTTATTCGGGAGTCGTGCAGATGCCCTACAACAACCTCTCTTTCGTAAGCGACTATGCCCGTTATATGGGACTGGTGAACGAGGCTTGCGACAATGTGAATACCAAAGGCATCTTCTCGCAGGAAAGCATCGACCGCTGGAGGGCTGCTTCTGCCGATCCGAACGGGTTGAACGAGTACGGAGTACCCAATTACGTGGCTTATCCCAACACCGATTGGTTCGACGAAGTATTCAAAGTAGGTATCCGTCAAAACCATAATGTAAACCTTTCCGGAGGTGGTGCTCACAACACCTATAATATAGCATTAGACTATTTCAACCAAAAAGGAACACTCGAAGGTGCCGGTCCTAACTACGAACGTTACACCGCACGTGTCAACAACAGTATGGACACCAAGTTCATAAAGTTCCAGACCAGCCTTGTTTACTCCCACTCCGACCAAGATAACATGGGCCTGTCCAATGCTTCCGAATACGTTCAAGGTCTGTATGGCGACGTAACCAACATTCTGCGCGGAACCTTACTGATGCAGCCCACCATCAAGGCATACGATTCTTCAACATGGGTGCTCGACAATTTGGTGGGAATTGCCAACAACTTCAATTATGATGCTTACGGCTATGGCGTATACTACGATACCATACATGGTGATATCTCCGCTTCCAATCCATTACTGGTAAACAACCTGCTGCAACGCAACACACGTGTGGACCGTTTCGTGGGAACAGGCTCGGCAGACGTAGACATCTTCAATATGTTCGGCTTCAACAGCAAAAACCACAAACTCAACTATAAAATAAACCTCTCTTACAGCAAAACCTTCTGCAAGGACTTCACTTGGATTCCGGCATGGGTGCAGAGTAACCGCGTCTATCTGTCCAAGAGTAATGAACGGTTGACCAAGGGTTCCCGTATTTATTCGGACGCCTTGATAGAGAATGTGCTTACTTACGATGGTACGATAGGCAAACACCACATCAACGTAGTGGCAGGGCAGACTTACGAAGAAGAAAACACCGACCTGCTGACCGGATGGGGAATCAACTTCACCGAACCTTATTTCCTACAACTTCAGAATGCCGCCAACACGTATTCCGAAAGTTACGAATACAAGCATGCTATCTTGTCCTACATCGGTCGTATCAATTACAACTACGATGACAGGTATTTATTATCGGCAACAGTACGCCGGGATGGCAGCTCACGCCTGACCAGAAGTATCCGTTGGGGAACTTTCCCTTCCGTCTCTGTGGGCTGGCGCTTCGACAAAGAAAGCTTCTTCCCTTTCAATCCGGACGTCGTGAACATGTTCAAAGTTCGTGCAAGCTATGGCGAGCTTGGTAATGAGAACATCGGTGAGTACATGTATCAGGCCGTCATGTCACGCAATAATATGACTTACAATTTCAACGGTAACGTAGTGACCGGTTCTGCCGTTTCCACTTTCGTGGACAATAACCTTGCATGGGAGAAAAAGAAGACCTACAATGTGGGTATTGATCTTGCTTTGTTCCGCAATCGTTTGGAGTTTACAGCTGAGTGGTACAAGAATACCAGCGAAGACCTTCTGTATGCTGTTCCTGTTCCGGAACAAGCCGGAGTGTCCAATACCACCGTAACGATGAATGCCGCTTCGATGAACAACTCCGGTTTTGAGTTCTCCGCTACCTACCGTAACCGCGACCATGACTTCAAATATGAAGTATCGGCCAACCTTAGCACATTACGCAACCGCGTAACCTCATTAGGTTTCGGTACCGATTCTTATATCTCAGGTTCTTACATCACTAAAGTAGGCGAAGAAATCGGTCAGTTCTACGGTTGGGTTTATGAAGGTATCGCCCGCACGCAAGAAGTTCTTGACAACCACGCCACACAAGAAGGCGCCCAAATTGGCGACTGCCTCTATAAAGACGTAAACAATGACGGTAAAGTAGACTCCGAAGATCAAGTGGTATTGGGCAGCGGCATGCCAAAAATCAATTTCGGCCTTAATGCCCGTTTTGAATACAAGCGCTTTGACCTGAGCATCGCAACGTTCGGCGCACTGAACTATCACGTTAGCGACGACATCTACAACTCACTCAACTCTTGCTATGGCTGGGGAAACAAAGAAGTGGGTATGCTCGATGCCAACCGCTTTAGCGAAGACGGCAGCACTTACCTTTCCAACGTGCCACGCACCTATGTTACCAACAGTGCCAGCTTGGGTTGGAACGACCTCTTCAGTTCACGCAAGATTCAGAATGCAGCCTATTGGAAAATAGCCAATGTAGAATTGGGCTACAACTTCCCGGATAAGTGGTTCGACAAATATGTATCCGATGTACGTTTCTACATATCGGCACAGAATCTCCACACATTTACCGGCTATCATGGTTACAATGTGGATTATGCAGGAGGAACTTTCACTCCGGGATACAATTTCTGTTCTTATCCTACTGCACGTACTTTCATGTGTGGTGTTCATTTTACATTCTAATCTTTACCTTTCTAGTACCTAAATTAAAAACAGATCTTATGAAACTAAATAAATATTCACTTGCTCTCATTTTGGGATTTGGCATGTTGACTTCCTGCAACGACAGATTAGAACTGTTGAATCCCAACCAGCAAACCTCAAGTACATTCGGCTTTAATCCTGATGACTTGGAGGAATGTGTGATTGCCGCCTACAACCACATCCGCATGGAAGGTTCTTATGCTCGTGTAGGCTACACCATCGATGTATGTCGTGGCGATGAAGCCTGGAACTCTTCACAAGTGTGGTATCTGCCTTTTGATGATCTTAATGCTGAAGTCACTTCAGACGTTACATGGTGGCCCTGGCGTGAGTGGTACTATACTATCAATGTGTGCAATTTCACCATTTCACGCTGCGGTGAAGATAACAGCCAACTTACCGAAAAAATGAAACGTATCAAAGGACAGGCGCTTTTCCTTCGCGCTCTATCCTACTACAACTTAGTGGGCTATTATCAGAATCCACCTCTCATTACGGATTATGCTACCTACTCTTCGTTAAACGGACTTTATGGCGCCAACAGCACCTATGATGCAGTGCTCGACCAAGTGGAAAAAGACTTTCTGGAAGCAATGGAATTGCTTCCCTCCCGTGATGAAGGCAGTGAATGGAGTGGTGGACGTGCCACCTGCGGTGCTGCGGCTGGCTATTATGCCCGCGCCCTCATGATGCGTCAAAAATACAGCGAAGCACTTCCGGTATTGAAAGATATCATCGCCAAAAAGTATGGCACTTATAAACTGATGGACAACTACGGAGATAACTTCCGTGAAGGTTCGGCATACGAGAACAACGCAGAGAGCCTCTTCGAAGTACAATTCCTCGACTATGGAGCGCAAGGCACCGACGATGAATGGACACCAGTAAACACAAGCCCCAATGCCACACAAGGCTCGGCCGTTGAGAGCAACTTCGCTCCAGGTGCCTACGGCGGATGGGCCGACATCTCGGCTTCGCCCTGGCTTTACCAGCTTTTTAAAGAAGAGCGTACCACCAGTGGGAAACTCGACCCCAGACTCTATTGGACCATTGGGACTTATGAAACCGATTGGGAAAACTTCGAATATGGCAACGTGGCTTATACAAGTATACTTAAAGCCACTGATAATATCGTGACCAACAACACTTTCGGAGGTCTGCCGATTGCCAAATTCACGAATCTCCGCACCGGATTATATAGCACTGTAGTTACGGGCTTGCACGATGGCATCAACCTGCGGCTGATGCGCTACTCCGATGTACTGCTACGCGCTGCCGAGTGCGAGAACGAAGTCAACGGTCCTACACAGCAAGCTATCGACTGGATTAATGAAGTGCGTAACCGCGCCAATCTGGTAGATCTGAAGCTCGAAGACTTCAATTCTGCCGACAAGCTCTTTGAACAGATAGCCAACGTGGAACGTCCTAAAGAATTCGGATGCGAATTCGGACGAGGCTTCGACCTCATCCGCTGGGGATTCTTCTATGACAACGGACGCCTGCAACAACTAAAAGAACATGGCACAGTGCGCCGCTCCATAAATGGAGTAAAGGATCCTGTGAAGTACAGCGATATAGCAAGCGACTCCGAACTGAAGAGCACTTTCGATACTTACAGACCTGGACATGAGTTTCTGCCTATCGTACAGCAGTTGATGAACAACAATCCGAACCTGACAGGAAACTCAGCCAATTACAGTACAGATAATTCCATTTACTTCCGGGAAAACAAATGGAAAGTACGTCCAGTCGTAGAGTTAAGCAAGTAAATAAACTTAGAAACACACTTCCCTCAGCCCTACGGGTTCAACCGGAACAGGCGGGGAACGTTTCAAACCATTACCTATTAAAAAATAAAGAAAATGAAACATTTCTATAAAATAACATTCTTCTGTTGTGCAGCAACCTTGTGGATGTTGGTCCTGGCAAGCTGCGAAGGAGGCGAACTCTATGACGTAAATGCTCCCGAATGGATTTCTGATAAAATACAGGAAATAGAAGACTCCAAGAAAGAACCGGAAGATGAAATACTTGAAGGTATGCAGGAAGATGTATACACCATCGGGAATACGGATTTCACCTCCGGTTTCTGGACTGCTTTTTCCAAGTATTATGTGGTACCTGACGGTGAGAAATGGAATGCAGTATTCAATCTTAACATCAACCCTGTCGATAATACATATTACAAGAACTTTGCCCTTATCATCACCAATGATGTGGATCGTGACAGTGAAGAATATACCGAATACGGAGCTATCCGCTTTGATGTTACAAATAGCCCTGAAACTTATAACTCTCAGTGGGGCGATTATATTGACTTCCAGTACATATCGGGCACCTTGCTTCTTGATCCCGTTGATAACAAAGACGAGAACGTACAAAAGTTAGGTGGCAAAGTAACGCTCACCGTAGACCGTACCAGCAAAAATGCTTTCACTGTCAAGATGACCAACGGAGTGGCTACTAAGACCTATGCACAACCGAATAAAGAACCCAACCTGAACGCAGATGCAAGCAACACCAACATTCGCTGCTTCTTAGTCCCCGAAGGCTCTTACATAGACTTTCTGCAAACCAACATCGTTCCTGTCGGTGGACTCACATCTGCCGCAGACAAGAATCCGATATCAATGATATTGCAGGATGTACCCACACAAATTTCTTTGGGTACTTCACTTGAAGAGGCCATAACTAACATCTCAGCCATTGTAACCTTTGAAGAGGGAGTGACTAAAACCGTAACAGCCTCCGAACTCTCATTCTCAGCCATTCCTGATATAAATCAAACGGGAGATAAGATTCTTGTAGCTGTCTACAACAAAACCTTCAAGGGCAAAAACTGTGATAAACCGATTGTGGCTAACGCATCTTTTAAGGTTGTGGGAGTACTTCAATCAATTTCAATAACCACTGCACCCTCGCGTACAAAGCCCTATTACTACACCTCGGAAGAAGCCAAGAGTTGCATGATGCCTTTCGACCCAACAGGCATGGTAGTTATGGGAACCTACTCTGACGGGAGTTTGGCAGTCATTGACAACGCAAAACTCAGCTTCTCCGCCATTCCTGCAAAGGCTGGTTCGCAGCCGGTTATCGTTACCGCCGGAGAAAACATCACCGCAACGGTAAATGTCACCGTCTCCGAAGCTACTGTAGTGAAGAATACAAGCGGACAGCTAGGAAATACAGACAACTCAACTCTGTGGTTTAACCCCGAGACCTACTCAGATAATTTCAATATACCTTCAGGTCAGACAAAGTGTATTTCGTTTACTAATTACAGCAATCTGGCAGGGAATTGGAACAATTTCCTTGTAGTTCTCCGTAAGAATAATGGTACCCACTACGCAGTGGTCCGTGCCGATAACTTTGGCTGGGGCGATGGATATGATGCCTGCGTTCATAACGGAACACAAGGTGACTGGAGCACTTGGCTTGCCGGAATGAATGGATCCAAAGTTACAGTCTACGTGACTAATTGCGGTAATGGTACCGCCGACATTCAGGCAGTAATGATAGGTACTACAAGTACAATCTCCACCCAATACTATTGGGGCATCAACACCATAGATGCAAACGACTTAAACTTTGCACTGTCTGTTGACGGTTGCCACCTCGTCTTCAATGAATAAGAATAACTATTAAATTCTTTATCATCCATATTGTTCCTGTCTATCAACGGAACAATATGGATCTTAAAAACTTACCCAAATGAAAAAAACAACATTTTTCTTACTATCCCTACTGACTGTATTCGTTTTCACTGCTTGTTCTGACGGGCTTGACAACATCGAATACAACAGAAACAGTGATGTAGTTTTAACCACTCCCGAAGCAACCGCAACGGGTACCTCACTGAACGTTAAATCATCAATCACCGGCAATCTAAGCAGCGTAGTCAAGAGAGGATTTTGCTATAGTGTAAATGTCTCAAATCCTACTATCAAAGACAAGGTGATAGAAGCAGATGAAAATTTCAGTGCCACCCTCTCTGGATTGAAAATCAATACTCCTTACTATATACGTGCATACGTTTATGGTAACAGCCGGTACACTTACTCGGAAACATTCACGTCGACCATAGAAATCACAGACCTTAATGAACAATTAAAGAATTATGTGGCTCCGGAATACGAAGATAATTATGCGGGCATTGCAAGCTGGTCCAATCGTACTCAATGGAACTTGGCAAACGTGCACGATCCCAGCGTTGTGCTTGCCGAAGACGGATACTACTATATGTATCAGACAGATGCCTCCTACGGCAATGCACATACAGGACACGGACACTTCCACGCCAGACGTTCCAAAGACCTCGTGAATTGGGAATATCTAGGCGGGACTATGCCGAAGCTTCCCGACTGGGTGATGCCGAAGCTGAATGAGATACGCAAAGCGATGGGATTGACAGCAAGCACTGCCGCAGAAAGCGACTTCGGTTACTGGGCCCCAAGTGTGCAGAAAGTTAGAAACGGACTGTATCGCATGTACTACTCCATCGTAGTACCCGGCTATCTGGACGGCGGAACCGGAGCGACCGCCTGGAGTGAACGTGCTTTTATCGGCCTGATGGAGAATAGCAATCCTGCCAACAACAGCGATTGGGTGGACAAAGGATATGTAGTGACCAATGCATCGGACAAGGGACTGAACTTCAACATCCCCAGCACCCAATATGCCAATTGCTATTACAAATGGAATGCTATCGACCCTTCTTACATCATTACTCCTGAAAATACCCACTGGCTGATATACGGTTCATGGCATAGCGGCATTGTTGCTATGGAATTGAATGCCGAAACCGGAATGCCGAAACAAGACTTAGGTATCCCCTGGGCAGAAGGAAATGCTCCGGCAGAATACGGGCAGTTGATAGCCACCCGTAATATCAACAACCGTTGGCAAGCCAGTGAAGGTCCTGAAATCATTTACAACACAGAGACAGGCTACTACTATCTATTCGTGGCATACGATGCATTGGACATACCTTACAATACACGCGTATGCCGTTCTAAAAGTATCACCGGTCCTTATCTCGGCATCGATGGCGCCAATGTTACCGAAGGAGCAGAAATGTTGCCGGTAGTGACACACCCGTACAAATTCAGCAAGAGCAATGGCTGGGTAGGCTTCTCACATTGCACCATCTTCAACGATGGCAATGGTAATTGGTATTACTCTTCGCAAGCACGTCTCCCCAAAAGCGTGGACAACGCTATTATGTTAGGACATGTACGCAACATCCGTTGGACTAAAGACGGTTGGCCCTTGGTTATGCCCGAACGCTACGGAGCCGTACCCCAAGTAGCCATTACCGAAGAAGAACTCATCGGAAATTGGGAACATATTGACTTGTCCTACGCTTATGGGGTTCAAAAAGAATCTGCAATCATGACGCTGGCCGCCGACCACACCATTACTGAAGGAACATGGAAAGGCGGCAGATGGAGCTATGATGCAGAACAGCAAATTCTGACAGCAAATGGAACAGATCTTTACCTGCAACGGGAAGTTGACTGGGAAGCCAGTCCCAGAACACCGACCATCGTCTATGCCGCTTACGGAAGTAACCATAAGACATATTGGGGTAAAAAAGTAAAATAAGTATTCTTTCAGACATTGAAACAGCTTTGGGATATACAAATTTCAAAGCTGTTTTTTTTCTTTTATGTTACATAACATACAAAAGTGTATATATTACACCAAACAAAAGTGTTACTTTTACACCCGAAATAAGATAATAATCTAATTTTCAAATTAAATAACACCATGAAGAATCACATTCTTATTGCCGGAATAGCTACATTAATGTTAGCTTCCTGCGCTCAGAAAAATCAAACGGAACTTACTCTTTCCGGCCTTAACCCGACAAAATTTCAAACTGTAGTGAACGATGCCCAGACAGATCTTTATACATTAAAGAATAAAGCGGGCATGGAAGTATGCATCACTAACTTCGGCGGACGTATCGTATCTATTATGGTACCTGACAAAAACGGGGAAATGAAAGATGTTGTCCTTGGCTTCGACAGTATAGCCGACTACATAAACGTCCCAAGCGATTTCGGTGCGTCTATCGGACGTTACGCCAACAGAATCAACCAGGGCAAAATGGTATTGGATAGTGACACGATCCAATTACCAAAGAACAATTTCGGACATTGCCTGCACGGTGGTCCTAAAGGATGGCAATATCAGGTATATGAAGCCAACCCCATTGATGAAACCACTTTGGAGCTGACCCGCTTCTCTCCAGACGGAGACGCAAATTTTCCGGGCAACTTAACTGCCAAAGTTCTTTTCAAGCTGACAGACGATAACGCCATAGATATCAAATATAGCGCAACTACTGATAAAAAAACAGTTATCAACATGACCAACCATTCCTACTTCAATCTATCCGGCAATCCGTCTAAAGCAGCCACAGACCACATACTATATATCAATGCTGATAATTACACTCCTGTAGACCAAACTTATATGACTACCGGAGAAATTGTACCGGTAAAAGATACTCCCATGGATTTTACTACTCCCAAAGCCGTAGGCCAGGATATTACCAATTTTGATTTCATACAATTGAAATATGGTAACGGATACGACCATAATTGGGTATTGAACACCAATGGCGATATTAAAAAACTTGCCGCCAAACTCACTTCTCCCGAAAGCGGCATCAGCTTAGAAGTATACACTAATGAGCCTGGTATACAGGTATATACAGGGAATTTTCTGGACGGAACTGCAAAAGGGAAAAAAGGGATCGTCTACAACCAACGCGCTTCCGTATGTCTGGAAACTCAACATTATCCAGATAGCCCCAATAAGCCACAATGGCCTTCTGTTATTCTGGAACCGGGACAGACTTACAACAGCAAATGTATTTTCAAATTCTCAGTAGAAAAATAAATAATAACTTTTAAATCATTATTATCGTGGGAACATTAGATTGGGTAGTCATTGGAATATTCTTCCTGGCTCTGATAGGTATTATTGTTTGGGTAGTCAAACAAAAGCAGAATGATTCGGCTGACTATTTTTTAGGTGGACGTGATGCCACATGGCTCGCCATAGGTGCATCCATATTTGCATCCAACATCGGTTCGGAACACTTAATCGGATTGGCCGGTGCCGGAGCATCCAGTGGTATGGCAATGGCGCACTGGGAAATACAAGGTTGGATGATCTTGATTCTCGGATGGGTATTCGTACCATTCTATTCACGAAGCATGGTATACACAATGCCCGAATTTCTGGAACGCCGTTACAATCCGCAGTCGCGTACTATTCTTTCTGTCATTTCATTAATTAGCTACGTGCTGACCAAAGTAGCTGTAACTGTATACGCCGGTGGACTTGTATTTCAGCAGGTATTCGGTATCAAAGAACTGTGGGGAATAGATTTCTTTTGGATTGCAGCAATCGGCTTAGTTGTATTGACAGCACTTTACACAATATTTGGCGGAATGAAATCCGTACTTTATACCTCGGTACTGCAAACTCCTATCCTTCTTTTGGGTTCACTTATCATCCTCGTTCTCGGTTTTAAAGAATTGGGCGGTTGGGATGAAATGATGAGCATATGCAGTGCAGTTACAGTCAACGAGTATGGAGATACCATGACCCAACTTATCCGCGATAACAATGATCCCAATTTCCCATGGCTGGGTGCATTGGTTGGTTCGGCCATTATTGGCTTCTGGTATTGGTGTACTGACCAATTTATTGTACAACGCGTACTTTCCGGTAAAAACGAAAAAGAAGCCCGTCGTGGTACTATTTTCGGTGCATACCTGAAACTATTGCCTGTATTCCTGTTCTTGATTCCGGGTATGATTGCTTTTGCCCTGCATCAGAAATATATCGGAGCCGGTGGCGAAGGTTTCCTTCCTCTGCTTGCCAATGGTACTGCAAACGCAGATGCCGCTTTCCCTACACTGGTAGCCAAGCTTCTTCCTGCTGGAGTAAAAGGCCTTGTTGTTTGCGGCATTCTTGCTGCATTGATGAGTTCACTGGCTTCCCTGTTCAACTCTTCAGCCATGCTTTTTACAATCGACTTCTACAAACGTTTCAAACCGGAAACCCCAGAAAAGAAACTGGTAGGCATCGGACAGATTGCAACAGTGGTTATTGTTATTCTGGGTATACTGTGGATTCCTATTATGCGTAGTGTAGGTGATGTTCTTTATACTTATCTGCAAGATGTTCAATCCGTATTGGCTCCCGGTATCGCAGCTGCATTTCTGTTGGGAATCTGTTGGAAACGCACTTCTGCCAAAGGTGGTATGTGGGGATTAATTGCCGGTATGATTATCGGTCTCACCCGCTTGGGCGCAAAAGTATACTATAGCAATACAGCAATTACAGACAGCTCAATGTTTAAATATCTGTTTTATGATCTGAACTGGTTATTCTTCTGCGGCTGGATGTTCCTATTCTGTATTATAGTGGTAATAGCAGTCAGTCTGATGACCGAAGCCCCAAGTGCTGAAAAAATACAAGGTTTGGTATTCGGCACATCTACGCCTGAGCAAAAAGCTGCCACACGTGCCAGCTGGAATCACTGGGATATTATCCATACGGTAATCATTCTGGCTATTACCGCGGCTTTCTACTGGTATTTCTGGTAAAAACAGATATAGTGAAAAAAAACTTTTTTTGATGTACATGAAAAATAATCTTTATACGCATGAAAAATAGTTTTTATGTACATCAAACTAAGATATTCTAATTATAAAAACAAAAAACATGGGTAGTTACTACAGTTCCAATCCTAAATTCTATGTAGGTATCGACTGCATCATTTTCGGTTTTAACGAGGGTGAATTAAATCTGTTGTTGCTGAAAAGAAACTTCGAACCTGCAATGGGCAACTGGTCACTGATGGGCGGATTTGTTCAAGAAAGCGAAAGCGTAGACGATGCAGCCAAACGGGTTCTTGCAGAACTGACCGGACTGGACAACGTGTATATGGAACAAGTCGGTTCTTTCGGAGCTATCGACCGAGATCCGGGTGAACGGGTTATCTCCATTGCCTACTATGCACTAGTCAACATCAATGAATACGACAAGGCTCTGGTACAGCAACACAATGCTTTTTGGGTAAATATTAATGAGTTGCCCCCGCTTATCTTCGATCATTCTGCAATGGTAGAGAAAGCACGTGCATTGATGCAGCAAAAAACTACTACTGAGCCTATCGGTTTTAACCTGTTACCTCAACTATTTACGCTTTCACAACTGCAGAGCCTATACGAGGCCATTTACGGTGAAAACATCGATAAACGGAACTTCCGCAAAAGGATAGCCGAAATGGATTACATAGAAAAAACGGATAAAATCGATAAAACAAGTTCCAAACGCGGTGCCGCCCTCTACAAATTCAATGAAAAGGCGTATCGCAAAGCACCTAAATTTAAAATTTAATAACATGCTAATGTGCCCATATTAGCACATTAATCCATTAAACATTATGTTAGAAGAACTGAGAAAAAAGGTATTCCGTGCCAACCTTGATTTGGTGAAGCATGGACTCGTCATCTTCACATGGGGAAATGTATCGGCCATTGACCGGACAACGGGATTGGTTGTTATCAAGCCCAGTGGAGTTAGCTATGATGATATGAAAGCGGAAGACATGGTTGTGGTCGACCTTGACGGCAATGTTGTAGAAGGCAGCCTGAAGCCCTCTTCCGACACTCCGACCCACTTAGTGCTTTACAAAGCGTTTCCGGAAATCGGCGGTGTGGTTCATACACACTCTACGTATGCCACTGCATGGGCGCAAGCCGGTTGTGACATCCCCAATATAGGAACTACCCATGCCGACTATTTCCATGATGCCATTCCCTGCACTACAGATATGACAGAAGAAGAGGTAAAGGGAGCGTATGAGCTGGAGACAGGCAATGTCATCGTGAAGCGTTTCGAAGGATTGAACCCGGTTCATACGCCCGGAGTATTGGTTAAGAATCATGGTCCTTTCTCTTGGGGAAAAGATGCACACGATGCAGTGCACAATGCCGTAGTAATGGAGCAGGTAGCCAAAATGGCTTCAATAGCCTATGCGGTTAATCCGCAACTGACGATGAACCCGCTGCTTATAGAAAAGCACTTCAGCCGTAAACATGGTCCGAACGCTTATTATGGGCAGAAGTGAAATCAAGCATAAAGTATAAGATTATAAAATATAAACAATCAAAATAAAGAACAGTATGAACGCATTTGATCAATATGAAGTATGGTTCGTAACAGGAGCACAGCTTCTGTACGGAGGTGATGCAGTTGTCGCAGTAGACGCACACAGCAACGAAATGGTAAAGGGGCTGAATGACTCCGGTCGTCTGCCTGTAAAAGTTGTATATAAAGGCACAGTAAACTCTTCCAAAGAAGTAACTGCCGCTTTCAAAGCTGCCAACAACGATGAAAAATGTATCGGTGTCATCACTTGGATGCACACTTTCTCTCCTGCCAAAATGTGGATTCATGGTCTGCAAGAGCTGAAAAAGCCGTTGC
>OIPR01000227.1_pt1 | contig 14693 bp, 9 predicted proteins | sample 1607991 | NCBI WGS metagenome assembly OIPR01 (sample SAMN02674699, study PRJEB24791) | human gut metagenome, SKBSTL042 | isolation source: stool | host: Homo sapiens | place: USA | reverse complement strand
ACGGACGGATGTCGCCTTTCTGTTCGCGGTAGTTGCTCATCCATGCTCCGCCGCTCTTGCCGGGACGCGGGAAGTAGTCTACGTAGAAGATGCCCAGTTGCGAGCCGTCTGCATCTTTTACCTCGAAGACTTCTACATCGGGATGATAGACAGGAATATTGTTGAGTTTTGTCAGCGTAATGCCATAGAGTTTGTTGGCAACGGCAAAAGCGCCTTCGCGTACGTTCTCCAATTTGAAGTAGGGTTTGATCTGGTCCTCTTCGAGGTCATATTTTTCTTTGCGGAGCTTCTCGGTATAATACCACCAGTCCCAGGCTTCCAGCTTCTCGCCTTTGCCTTCTTTGTCCATCAGCTTCTGGAGTTCGGCAGCTTCGGCCTTGGCTTTAGGCAGGGCATAATTCCACAGGTTGTTCAGGAACTCCATTACTGTGGCCGAATTCTTTGCCATCGTATTGTCCAGTACGAAGTTGGAATAGCAGTCGAAGCCTAACAGGCGGGCTTTTTCGAGACGCAGACTGACGATGTCGGTAATGATTTTCTTGTTATCGTTCTTGTCGTTGTTGTTGCCGCGGTTGATGTAAGCTTTGTATATTTTCTCGCGCAACGGACGGTTGGCTGAATATTGCAGGAACGGGAGACGGCTGGCGTTGTGCAGCGTAAACAGCCATTTGCCTTCCTGTCCGGCAGCTTTTGCTTCTTCGGCAGCGCTTTGGCGGAACCATTCGGGAAGTCCGGCAAGGTCTTCCTGCTTGTCTACAAAGAGCATGAACTCATTGTTTTCGTTCAGGATATTGTTGCTGAAAGTGATGCCCAGCGTGGAGAGCTGCTTGTTTATCTCGCGCAGGCGGGCTTGCTTTTCGGCAGAAAGATTGGCGCCGGAACGTACGAAATCTTTGTATGTTTTGTCCAGAAGTCTTTGTTGCTCGGTGGTCAGGTTTAACGAATCCTTTTTCTGGTAAACGGCCTGTACTTTATTGAATAGCGCCTGGTTAAGCGATATATTGTCTCCATGTTCGGACAGTACCGGAGCGAGCTTTATGGAAAGTTCGTTCAGGGCGTCACTGGTCTCGGCATCCGTCATGTTGAAGAAGATGGCGCTTACCCGGTTGAGTATGGGTGAACTGTTGTCAAAAGCAACGATTACATTTTCAAAATCCGGCGCTTCGGTATTGTCGACAATAGCCCGGATATTGGCATTTTGCTCTTCTATTCCCTGAAGGAATGCCGGTTCGTAGTGTTCCAGCCTGATTTTGTCGAAAGGCGGAACACCGTTCGGGGTTTGAAACTCGGTGAGGAACGGATTGCTTTCCGTTTGGTTGGCACAGGAGTACATCATACAACTTGCAGCTAAAATTAGAATACTTCTTTTAAACATAAAGTCAGAGTATTAGATAATGAGTAGTTTATTGATAATTTCATCTTGGCAGGGAACGTCATTGCCGTTTGGCTATGTAGCACCATATCGGATAGTGATCGGACTCTCTTATGGAACGGTCTACTGTACAGTTGTACGACCGCAGGTTCTTGCTGATTAATATGTTGTCTATCCTAAAATAGAATTTGTTCTGGTTGTAGGAGATTCCCAGTCCGCGTCCCGACTGGGTGAAAGCGTCATCCAGATTTTGCGCTATGACGCGGTGGGCGTATGAAATGGGAGTGTCGTTGAAATCTCCGCAGACGATGACGGACGGATGCCGGGAAGATGCTATCTCCCGTGCAATGGTGTCTGCCTGCGGGGCGCGGATGGCGGATGCTTCCGCCAGTTTATGCAGCAACAGCCGTGCGCCGCTTTTCACTTTTTCCGTTTCGGGAGCTTTCAATATTTCTTCGTAAATGTCTTTATCGGCCTTTGTCAGTTTGTTGGACTCCAAATGGTTGTTGATAAGGGTAATCGTATCTTCATTCAGTTTGAGTTCATACAGTACGGAACCGTTGTAGCTGCTTGCATAGTCCAGGACACGTGCGGATAGAATGGGAAATCTGGAATAACATGCTATCCTGTTGGTATAGCCGCTGCCGCTGCCTACGACGTTGATACGGCGGTAGGGATAATCTTTCAACTCCCGTTCGATGTCTTTCTGCGTGAGGTGGCGGGGAGATTCGTCGGATGCATATTCCTGCAGGCATAGGATGTCGGCATTGCTCTCTTTCAGATAGGTGAGTATCGGATTCTTCCCGTCTTTTTTGTAAGCACCGTCAAAACCCATAATGTTGTAAGACAGGAGCTTTATGCTGCCTTCGGGAAGCTCGGTGGTGTGAAAATTAAGGGGCAGATAGGTCCGTAGCTGCGAGTAGCATAACAGAAGGCCGGTTAACGGCAGCAAAGCTGTCTTGTATCGTTGTATAACCAGCCAGAAAATCAGAAAGCCGCCGTTGATAAGTGCAAAGACCGGAAAGGTCAGTCCGAGACAGGATTGTACCGGATGCGTTGCCGGTTGGATGTAAGGACTGTATGCCACCAACAGCAAAAGACCCGTGAATAAAGCATTGACCGCTACAATCAGCAGGGCGACAAAATTACCGAAATGCTTCATACATACATTATCGTTTACTTGCATCGAACAAGCTCTTCTTTTCTTCCGTTGTGAGACTTTCATATCCGGACTTCTTCAATTTGTCGAGGATACGGTCTATTTCATCGGATTGAGCTTTTTTTCGGGCGTTATAGTTATAATCTTTCTGTCTTTCGGTTCCATAATGGACCTTCATCTTGGGCTTGCGGGGCTTGAAACTGAACAAGGCAGTGACAGCGTCCAGAGACTTGTTAATCCATGCAGTGATATCCGCGCCTTTGCTAAGGCTGGCTGCAAACCACAGACCTGCCAACGCTCCGCCTAAATGGGCGATATGTCCGCCGGCATTGCTGGAGGTGATGAATAACAGGTCTGTTACGATAACAACCAATGCCAGATATTTCAGGCGTACGGTTCCAAAAAGGAAAAGACGTATCGGGTAGTCAGGTTCCCGATAGGCGGTAGCCGCCACGATAGCGAGTACGGATGCCGATGCTCCCAGCATGAAAGAGTATTCCGTCATCGGACGGAAATAAGGGAAGATGTTGTAGGCGGTCATATAAAGCAGTCCGCCGCAGATTCCGCCTAAGATGTATACTCCCCGTAAGTGTCTGGCAGAGAAAAAGTTCAGGAATAAGGCACCGAACCAATACAGCCAAAGCATATTGAAAAGAATATGCAGGACTCCTGCGTGCATAAACATATACGTCAGGACAGACCAGGGCTGGATGATGAAGCGGGGCAGTGAAGCGGGCAGTTCCAGCCATTCGAACACTCCGCCGAGGCTCCGGTTGAAGAGCTGCAATATGACTCCTGTCAGTGTAGTGAAGATAAATACTCCTACATTGATATAAATCAGTTGGATGTAGATGTTTCCTCTACGGAACGATTCCTTTAAATCAGTTATAATAGTAGCCATTTCCTCTGTCCTTTTTTCTCCAGTACATTATTAGAATGAATCCGAATATCATACCGCCCAAATGTGCAAAGTGCGCCACATTGTCGCCCGGATTGTTGGCAAGTCCCGAGAATAATTCTATCAAGGCATATCCGATAACGAAATACTTGGCTTTGATGGGAAACGGTAGCGGAAAGACGAACATCGGTTGGTTGGGAAACAGCATGCCGAATCCCAGCAAGATGGCATATACGGCCCCGGAGGCTCCGACGGTAGTCATCATGTTGAGATATTCTTCCATGGGGATGATGGAATACCCGGTATTGACACTGTCGTATGCGGAAAGCACCGTTTCGTAATGGATGTATTGTACAAGCTCCTGGATAAGCCCTGCACCGATGCCGCATGCGAGGTAGTAGAACAGGAAGCGTTTCGGCCCCCAGACCTGCTCGAGTATACGGCCGAACATCCAAACGGCAAACATGTTGAAGAACAGATGGGTAAATCCGCCGTGCATGAACATATAAGTAATCAACTGTGCTGCATTGAAATCTCCGGCAAGGAAAAAGTGCAGTCCCAGGTAGTTGTTTAAATCAATGCCGTAACTCTGTGCCACAATTGTGCCGAGAAACATCAGTACATTGATGATTAAAAGGTTTTTGGTTACTGTCGGTATAGTATTCATAATCTGTTTTTTTCGCTTTATTTGGCAAAAATACGAATAAATTCTGTTCTATAACAGAAAAAGGAACTCCTATTCTTTCTTTTTCTCTGTTTTCCGCCCTTTTTTTAATGTTTTTATTTGATATTCAGAATTTTTGCTCTATTTTTGTAGGAAGTAGCATTGGAATTTTTCTTTTGTGTAACAATTAATTAATCATTCGTATTATGAATAAGTCAGAACTTATTAGCGCAATGGCAGCGGAAGGCGGTTTGTCAAAGGCCGATTCAAAAAGAGCATTGGATGCATTTATTGCATCGGTAACAAAAGCATTAAAGGCAGGTGATAAAGTCGCATTGGTTGGCTTTGGCACTTTTTCTGTAATGGAGAGAGCCGGACGCATTGGCATCAATCCGGCAACAAAGAAACCTATTCAGATTGAGGCGAAAAAAGTCGCTAAGTTCAAACCGGGTTCGGAATTGACTATCGAATAAAATCAATCATAAATAAAACTTGAGAAAAGGAGGCGCATACAACGTCTCCTTTTTTATGGAATTAAAAATAGTTCGTATCTTTGTACGCAGAAAATACATTTGAATCATGAATATAGAACAGAAGTTGGTAGCGTCCGTAATGAGCGGACTGAAAGCGCTGTACGGTCAGGATGTTCCGGCTGCACAGATACAGTTGCAGAAAACCAAGAAAGAATTTGAGGGACACCTTACCCTGGTCGTTTTCCCTTTTCTCCGTATGTCTAAAAAAGGACCGGAGCAGACCGCACAGGAGATTGGCGAATATCTGCAGGCAAACGAGCCGTCGGTATCGGCATTCAATGTTATCAAGGGCTTTTTGAACCTGACAATCGCTTCTTCGGCATGGATTGAGTTGCTGAATGGAATTCATGCGGATGCAAAGTACGGCATTGTTGCTGCAACCGATAACGCTCCGCTGGTGATGATTGAGTATTCTTCGCCCAATACGAATAAGCCGCTCCATTTGGGACATGTCCGTAATAATCTGTTGGGCAATGCGTTGGCGAATATCATCTCGGCCAATGGCAACAGGGTGGTTAAGACAAATATAGTGAACGACCGCGGTATTCATATCTGTAAGTCAATGTTGGCTTGGCAGAAGTACGGTAACGGTGAAACTCCCGAATCGTCCGGCAAGAAAGGCGACCATTTGATAGGTGACTATTATGTGGCTTTCGACAAGCATTATAAGGCTGAGGTAAAAGAGCTGATGGCGAAGTTCCAGAGTGAAGGCATGAGCGAAGAAGAGGCCAAGGCAAAAGCCGAAGCGGAATCTCCCTTGATGAAAGAAGCGCGTGAGATGCTGGTGAAGTGGGAAGCCGGCGACCCTGAGGTCCGTACTCTGTGGAAGAAGATGAATGATTGGGTATATGCAGGCTTCGATGAGACCTACCGTATGATGGGCGTTACGTTCGACAAGATTTACTACGAGTCGGAAACTTATCTGGAGGGCAAGGAGAAGGTTATGGAAGGTTTGGAGAAAGGCTTCTTCTACCGCAAAGAAGACGGTTCCGTATGGGCCGACCTGACCGGAGAGGGGCTCGACCACAAATTGCTTCTCCGTGCCGACGGCACTTCTGTTTATATGACCCAGGATATAGGTACGGCCAAATTGCGCTTTGCCGATTTCCCCATTAACAAGATGGTCTATGTGGTAGGCAACGAGCAGAACTACCATTTCCAGGTGCTTTCCATTCTGCTTGATAAGCTGGGCTTCGAATGGGGCAAAGGGTTGGTTCACTTCTCTTACGGTATGGTGGAACTGCCCGAAGGTAAGATGAAGAGCCGTGAGGGTACGGTTGTGGATGCCGATGACTTAATGGCTGAAATGATTAATACCGCTAAGGAAACTTCCGGAGAATTGGGCAAGCTGGATGGTCTGACCCAAGAGGAGGCTGATAATATTGCACGCATTGTCGGTTTAGGCGCATTGAAATATTTCATATTGAAGGTGGATGCCCGCAAGAATATGACGTTCAATCCGAAGGAATCCATCGATTTCAATGGTAATACAGGACCTTTCATCCAGTACACGTATGCCCGTATCCAGTCGGTTCTCCGTAAAGCGAAAGAAGCAGGTATTTCCGTTCCTGCACAACTTCCGGCCGGTATTGAATTGAGTGAGAAAGAGGAAGGCCTGATACAGATGGTTGCAGACTTTGCCGCTATTGTGAAGCAGGCGGGTGAGGATTATAGCCCTTCTTTGATTGCTAACTATACTTACGACCTCGTGAAGGAATACAACCAGTTCTATCATGACTTCAGCATATTGCGTGAGGAGAATGAGGCTGTGAAGATATTCCGTCTTGCCTTGTCCGAGAATGTAGCCAAGGTGGTACGTTTGGGAATGGGATTGCTTGGCATTGAGGTTCCCGACAGAATGTAATCGAGATATTTTATCATATGAAAAAGCCCTCTTTGCAATTTGCGGAGAGGGCTTTCTTTTTTTATGGCTTCTTTACTTTTTCTTCTTGGCGTATTTGCCGCGTTTGGCTTTCGGTGCATCGGGGTCGCTCTGCAGTTTGATGATTTCCCTGCATGCATCCAGGTTTAAATCCTGCGGGATAATGTCCTTCGGGATTTTGTAGTTGCTGCCTTTATAAGAAATATACGGTCCGTAACGGCCGTTCAATATTTCCAGCTCCGGTTCTTCTTCAAATTTCTTGATATGTTTCTGGGCTTCGGCATCTTTCTTTTCCCGGATGAGCTGAATAGCTTCTGCCAATGTTATTTCCAGCGGATCTATTGTCTTCGGAAGCGAAGTATACATTCCGTTGTTGTGTACATAAGGCCCGTAGCGTCCGGTTCCTATGGTTACTGTCTTGCCTTCATATTCGCCCAAGGTGCGGGGAAGCTTGAACAGTTCCAAAGCCTCTTCCAGTGTTATTGTCTCAATGGACATATCTTTCTTGAGTTGGGCAAAGCGTGGCTTTTCGTTGTCTCCGGCAGTACCGATTTGTACAACGGGACCGAAACGGCCGATTTTTACGGATACCTGTTTGCCGCTGCCCGGTTCTTCGCCTAAGATACGTTCGCCGGCCTTGTGGGCATTCTTGGTGGCAAGCGTGTTTTCCACGGACGGGTGGAAATCTTTATAGAAATCCTTCAGGATGGCGGTCCACTTCTTTTCTCCTTCGGCTATCTCATCGAACTGCTTTTCAACGCTGGCAGTAAAGTTATAGTCGAGGATGTTGGGGAAATATTCCATCAGGAAATCATTGACTACCGTACCTGTATCGGTAGGCATCAATTTGGCTTTTTCGGCTCCTGTAATTTCTGTTTGCGTAACGTCCGTAATCTTGCTGTCCTGCAATGAAAGTATGTTGTAAGAGCGCTCTTCCCCGCTCTTTTCGCCTTTCTCCACATAGCCGCGTTGCTGTATGGTTGAAATGGTAGGGGCGTATGTGGAAGGACGGCCGATACCCAGTTCTTCCAATTTGCGTACAAGGCTGGCTTCGGTGTAACGGGGCGGATGTTGCGTGAAGCGTTCCGTAGCAATAATGCTTTGGTGGTGTAAGACTTGTCCTTTCTTCAAAGGGGGCAGCAGACGGGTTTCATCCTCCTGCTCCGTGTCTTCGTCGATGGACTCGCGATACACGTGGAGGAAACCGTCGAATTTTACAATCTCTCCGGTTGCATTGAACGTATCCGCTTCGTTGCTGATGCCGATGCTTACGGTCGTTTTCTCAACTTCCGCATCTGCCATTTGAGAGGCTATCGTGCGCTTCCATATCAGGTCGTACAGTTTTCTTTCCTGCGGAGTACCTTCTATCTTGGCATTTTCCATATACGTAGGGCGAATGGCTTCGTGAGCCTCTTGAGCGCCTTTGGTTTTGGTGGCGAAATGACGCGGATATACATAGCGCTCTCCCATCATGTCGGCAATGACCGCTTTGCTGCTGTTGACCGCCAGTTCGGACAGGTTGACGGAGTCGGTACGCATATAGGTTATCTTTCCCGATTCGTACAACCGCTGGGCTACCATCATGGTCTGTGCTACTGTAAATCCTAATTTGCGGGCAGCTTCCTGCTGCAAAGTAGATGTAGTGAAAGGAGCGGCAGGGCTTTTTTTCAGTGGCCGGGTAGAAATGTCATGGATGGTGAAAGAGGCTGACCGGCAGCTTTCCAGAAATTTTTGAGCTTCGGCTTTGGTCTTGATACGGCGCGACAGCTCGGCTTTCATTTCCACCGGTTTGCCGTCGGCATCGGGCACGAGGAATACGGCGGTCACCCGATACGATGCTTCCGATTGGAAAGCCTGTATCTCGCGCTCGCGTTCTACGATAAGGCGGACTGCTACCGATTGCACACGCCCGGCAGAGAGTGCGGGTTTCACTTTTTTCCACAATACGGGTGAAAGTTCAAAACCTACGATACGGTCCAGAATACGGCGCGCCTGTTGGGCATCTACCAGATTGATGTCGATATTGCGCGGTTGCTCGATGGCTTTCAGAATGGCGCTTTGGGTGATTTCGTGGAAAACGATACGCTTGGTATGCTCCGGTTGCAGTTTCAGCACTTCGTATAAATGCCATGCAATCGCTTCTCCCTCGCGGTCCTCATCGGATGCCAACCATACGGTTTCCGCTTCCTTGGCTTCGGCTTTCAACTCTTCTACAACCTTTTTCTTATCTCCAGGAATTTCATAATGCGGTTTGAAATCTTTATCAATATCAATACTGAACTCTTTTTTCTTCAAATCGCGTATATGCCCGTAACTGGAAAGGACTTTATAGTCTTTCCCGAGGAATTTCTCGATAGTCTTAGCTTTTGCCGGAGACTCGACAATGACAAGGTTTTTCTGCATAAATTTCTGTTTTATAGTGACTCCAGCCACTAATTTGCCCGCAAAAGTAGGAAAAAACAAACTTTCCACCTTATAATATAAGGAGAATTTAGCAAAAATGACCTATTTTGTTGGTTATATCTTTGATTTTGGCTATTAGAATTTAAAACTTACACCTCCGGTAAAGTTGATGCCTTCGGTGGGGTATCCCCAATAATATTGATAATCCTGGTTTAATAAATTGTTTATGCGGGCGTAAACGGATATGCCTTTAAAGAATTCGTAGCTGCCGCCGGCATAGAGGTTGTTGACCGCATCGACTTTGTTTCCTTCCACCTTCTCGCGCGAAATATGCCTGTAGCCGAGGTTAAGCAGTAAAGCGGATACGGGATGCACATCTATGTGCAAATCAGCTTCAAAGGCCGGTTTGTAAACGAGGGCATAGGCGCCGGCATTGGACTGGCTGTCGTCCTTTGCATCCCAATTGCGGTAAACTCCGGTAGCGGAGAATGAAAATATGTTCTTATAGCTGTAGCGTATCTCGGCGCCGGCGTAGATGTTGCTTGTGTTCCATTGGCCGATGGAAAGCATCGGACTGTACTCATTGGCAGCGGATTCGAAATCTGCCGGTTGGAAAAACAAATCATCCTTTAAGTTCTGATATCCGCCGTACAGATTCAGCCATAAGCCGATTGCCGGACTGGCTTTGAAGCCGATGGCGGCATTTATTTGTTCATAAGTGGCATCCGGTTGTGAAGAAACCTGTCCGTATGGGCAGAATGTTTCTAAACGGCGGAAGTCATTTTGCAGTCTCCCGCCTTTGGCCTGTGCATAGAGGATATAACTGTCCGAGAAGTTGTATTCCACTGCTACATCGGGGGCTGCCCGGAATTTCTTTCCGAAACCGAAGGTCATGTCCACCAGGGCGCCGATACGTATTTTCCAATCATCGTTTTCCAAGCGGTAATGCGGGTTCAGACCGAGAGAGGTGTAGTTCTCAAAATGATTGTTCTTGTACAGCACATTGTCCATTGCAAAGCCGATGCCTACGGTCTGTTCGTCTGATATGCCGCCTGTGACCAGTGCTTTGGTGCGGACGATGTATTCCCGGCTGTTCAAGAAACCGGAATCGTATTGACGTTCGTAAAGCATCAGGTTTGTTTCGGCACTGAACCGGAGGGGCAGTTCCGTATCCGTGGATTTCACTCCGAAATGAATGTCACCGGAAATGAACTTCTGTTTTCTGACGGCTGCATCGGGCAGGAAATTGAAGTTGCTCAATCCGAAGTTGCCCGCAACGTTCAGGTCTGCTTTCCTGAAGCGGTGCACATAATCCATATTGGCATGAGTGCGATAGTAGTAGGAATTCCATTTGCCGTCATTGTCGGGTAAATCGAGTTTGCCGTCCATGCCGTTCATCCGGAAATTCAGGTTGAGGCGGTCGCGGCCGGACAATGTGAACAGATAGCCGGCGCGTGCGTCCAGATTGCCGTAGTTGCCATAACCCAAACGGATATATCCGGGATGTGTTTCGGCTTGCGTCTCCTTGCCGGTATATGCCTGCATGACAGTTGCAGGTATGGTGTTGGCAGGCACGAGAGTTACATCGTATTCCACAGCCTTTTTATTGGCAGTCGGTGCTTCCACTTGGGGGAGCACGTTTATTTTGGACGCATCCGGAATATCGGGGGTATATTCCTGTTCCACAACAACCGTACGGTTTACGGTGGAGTCTTTGGCCTGTTGCTGGGCATGGATGCCCAAAGGTAGGGTTATCAGCGTTATTCCGCTGAGGATATATTGTATTTTTCTCATATTCATTGCATTCTTTTATTTCAGCTTTTCCAGTCTTTCTTGAATCATACGTTCGATATCATCATCGGCATGATAGTTTTGTTGCAAGCTCAGCAGATATTGGCGTGCATCCAGTTTCTTATCCATAGCGACATATACATCGGACAGAAGGATAAAGCTGCGTGCCAGCCAGTAGGCGTGCGGGGTGCTCTGGTCGATGAAGTTCAGTATTTCCTTTTCGGCTGCGGCATACTCACCGGCATTGTACATCAACTGTGCCGACAGATATTTGGCTTCCGCACCGTATAATGTACGGGTGTCTTTTGCCAGAAGTTTGAGGTCGTCTGCCGCCTTTTTCACCGCTTTCTGGTTCAGATAGGCTTTGACGCGGTAGTATAAGGCTTCATTTTGCAGTTCGGGAGTCAGTTTGGCTTCGGCCAATAAAGCGGTTGCGGCCTGAATCACTTCTATGTCATCCTTCAAGAGCACACCGCATCGCAATACGCCGGTGACGCCCAGCTGCCGGCGTTCGGCGGTTGTGGCGCGGGTTTGCAGTTGCTTGTAGTCTGCCAGAGCCTGTTTGTACTCCTTGCGGTTGAACAGGATTTCTCCGTGCATCAGCAGGGCCTCTTCCGAATACGGGCTGTCCGGATACTCCAACAGTTTGCCGGTATGCTCCAATACACCGGTTTCATCTTTCTGTTCTTTTCCGATGAGGCTCAGATAGTAATGTGCGTTCAGGCTGAAAGCTCCGTTCGGATAGCTTTGCAGGTAACGGGTGAAGCTTTCCCTTGCAGGGATGATTTCCCCTTTCATATACACCTTTTCCGCGGCAATATAGGTCAGCGAATCCTGCTCATTGGGTTCAAAGCGGATAGCACCCGGCATTTGGGCGGCAAGCGCAGCAAACTCATCCACGCGGTTGGCTTCCACATAAATGGATTTCAAATCGCGCATGGCAAGACGTGCTTCTTCACTGCCCGGATATTTTTCAATAACCTGTTTGTAGGCTTCGATTGCTTGGTTGTAATCTCCTTTTTGGTAATATAATAATCCGATTTCGGCGGCAGCTTTCCGGCTGACCGGACTTTCAGGATATTTAGTAAGCAATTCTTTGAAAGAAGTAATGGCTTGGTTGTTGTTGTCCATCAAAACATAGGAACGCCCTTTCTCGTAAATAGCGTTTACGGCATAAGGAGAAGCAGGGTACTTTCCTACCAGACGGTTCAGCAAGGTGATCTTACCGGTATAGTCTTTCTGCAGACCGGATACAAGAGCCAGCTGATAGAAAGAATAGTCTCCGGAAGAAGTATTCATCTGTTCGGCTTGCGAATAATACTGTTTGGCTTCTTCAAAGTTACGTACATGCAGGTGGCAGTCACCAATACGATTGTATGCATCGGCAAGTGCAGTTGCATTTTCACCTTTCTCCAGTTGAATGTATTTTTGGAAGTAATTGCTTGCTTGCGTATAGTCTTTCCGGTGGAAAGCGATATATCCTAAGTTATAATTGGCAAGCGCATACATTTCGTTATTGGGTTGGGTGGTGAGTTGCAGATAAGCATTAAAATCACGTGCGGCTTCTACCATTCGGTTTAGACGGTAATAGGATTCTCCGCACCAATAGTAAGCGTCTGCCTTGGTCTGACGATTGTATTGTCCGATGGCAATGGATTGGTTCAGATATTTCAGAGCTTGTTCGAAGTCGGCGTTAGCGAAAGATTGAGTTCCCAATTGGAACAGTATCTTCTGTTTGGCTTCCAATATTTGCGCGCTTGGTTTGGCAATCCGGTCGATTGATTTCAAAGCTGCATCGTAGCTACGTGTATTCATGTAAACTTCTACCAGGTAGCTGCTGACTTTTTCAGCATAAGGAGAAGTCGGAAATTCATTCAGGAATTTCTCGAAGGCAGTAACTGATTCACCGAAAGCGGAGAAAGAAGTCTCGTGCAGGCAAAGAGCGTAATTGTAAGCTGCCTGTTCCTTGATTTGCATATTGGTATTGGAGGCGGCTGCCTGTTCAAAAGCCATGCGTGCTTTGTTTTTCTCTGCCAGTTGCAGATAAGAGAGTCCCATGTGAAGATATGCATTTTGGGTAAGGGCATCGTTGTCAGTTGTCACCTTACCTAATGTTTCGGCTGCTTTGGAGTATACTTTTGTTTGGTAGTAGGAGAGTCCCAGCATATAAAGGGCATCCCGGCGGGGAGCCGAGTGATCCTTATTCAAGTAATTGTTGAATGCTTCTACGGCTTGGTGATATTGTCCGAAATGGTAATAGGCATCTCCCAGAATACGGTACATCTCTGCAGCGTGCTCGTTGTTCGGGTAGGCTGACAGGTAGTTTTGTGCTACAATTTGTGCCTTATCATAGTTTTTGAGCTGCGTATAAATTTCGGCTATATAATAAGGGACGAGTGCTTTGTACTTCGAGTCGTCCTGTAAGGGAAGGAACCCTTTCAATGCTTCACTATAACGTTTTTGTGTATAGCGGATGTAGGAAAGATAGTAATCACAATCTTTGGCGTATTTGGGGCTGTTGGCACGCAAAGTTTCAAACCAGATGGCTGCTTCTCGTAGATTATCGGTTTTCAGATAACAGGTAGCCAGTTGGTAGGTGCAGTCGTCCCGCTCTTCATTACCTAGCAAATCAAGGTCGGCAGAGTTGAAGAGTGCCAGTGCTTCATCATATTTTCCTTCGTAGAAATAGCAGGAGGCTAACAGCGCATAAATGCGGTTAGCGTATGGAGTATCAGGATAACGGTCGAGATATTTGCGGAGGAGTTCGATGCGGTTTTTGTCTTTCAGTTCATAAGCCGAACTGACCAGCATATACTCTGCGTCCTGAAGAAGGCTGGCTGCAGGTTTTTGTTTTACAAATGCTTTCAATGCCGGCAGAGCAGCTGCATAATTTCTTTCCTGGAAAAGTTCTTTCCCTTCTTTATAAAGGTTGTCAGTCGAAGTGAACTTATCACCTGTCTGGGCAAATCCTATAATGGGCGTGCAGCAGATGGCGGCACAAATGAGTCTAGTAATTTCTTTTTTCATAATCGGGTGTTTATGCAAAAGTACTATATATCTTCCAATGACGTATTTTAATGGCTGTTAATTTAAAGCTCATTAAAATATTAGACAGAATGGAAGGGGATATGTTTCCGTAAATTGTTATATTTTAACGAATTATCTGTCGGATAAGAATTTTTTAAGTCCTCGACGGATAGAATCCAGTCCAAAATCTTCCGGATTGATCTCGGAGAGAGGCAGGAAGAAAGAATCTGATACATCATCCATTGCCGAGAAGTGGCTTATATCTTCTACGGTACAAAGAAAGAACATATCAAGTGTGTGCACGGGAAAACCGGAATAGATGTAAATATTGGGAAGTGAGAATTGATAGACGGCTTGTTGCACTTTCAATCCGGTTTCCTCCAATACTTCACGGGCTACGCCTTCTTCGCCGGTTTCGTTCATGTCGATAAATCCCCCGGGAAGGTCGAGCGTACCTTTGGCAGGTTCTTTGGCACGGCGGCAGACGAGCAGCTCGTTTTGGTCGTTCAGGATTAGAGCCACGGTAGCGGAAGATGGATTGAAATAATAGACAAAGCCGCAATCTGTACATTTTTTGGACTTTTCATTGTTGACTTCGAAATGAGAGGAACCACATTCGGGACAATATTGGAACAGGTCAAGAGGATGTTTCATAATTCTTTTGCAGATACTGCATTTTGGTTTTTTCGATTACAAAAGTACCTAAAAAAGCAAAAACGACAAACTTTGTGAGTGTATCGTTTTTGCCTGCCTTTTCTTTTTCCCTCAAAGAAGACGTTCCTTTGAATTATTTTACTTGGAAATTTTCTAAACTTTCTCCAACGAAAGATGCTTTATTTGAATTAGTAACCAACATTGTACTGTGTATTTTATTATATCCGTATTGTTTGTTCCATACATCTTTGTTAGCTAATTGTATACTGTATTCCCAACGTGCCGAAATGGTTGGTCTGGGGTCGGGAAG
>OIPR01000226.1_pt1 | contig 14706 bp, 5 predicted proteins | sample 1607991 | NCBI WGS metagenome assembly OIPR01 (sample SAMN02674699, study PRJEB24791) | human gut metagenome, SKBSTL042 | isolation source: stool | host: Homo sapiens | place: USA | reverse complement strand
TCCGGCAGCATCTGGTTGACGATCCTCTGGTCCAGCCCCAGTTTACGGCCATCCGAGGTAATCTTGAGCATATTGTCCTGGGACGGGTCAACGGTTCCGCTGTGTACCAGCGATGCGCGCTCCGAAAGGGCCTTGACCATTTCCTGCTGATGTTCGGTAGGCTGCGCCACGATGTTGTGGTATTCCACTTCCGGGGTAGGCAGATTCAGCTGGTCGGCAGTCTTAATGTCAGCCACTTCTTTGAACAGGTTCATCAGCTCCGGCAGGTTAAAGAACTTGCTGAATCTCGTTCTTGCCCGGTAGCCGGTGCCTTCCGGTGCCAGCTCCAATGCTGTGACGGTCTCCCCAAATCGGGAAGCCCAACAGTCGAAGTGGGTCATGTTCAGCTCTTGCAGGCGTTCATACTGAAGATAACGCTGCATGGTGTAAAGCTCGGTCATGGAGTTGCTGACCGGGGTGCCGGTGGCAAAGATCACACCACGATTTCCGGTGATCTCGTCCATATAGCGGCACTTGGCAAACATATCGGAGGATTTCTGCGCGTCCGATGTGGAAAGACCAGCCACATTCCGCATTTTTGTGTATAGAAACAGGTTTTTATAGTTGTGGGCCTCGTCCACAAACAAACGGTCCACACCCAGCTGCTCGAAGGTTACCACATCGTCTTTTCGCCCCTCGGCTTGCAGCTTTTCCAGTCTGGCTTCCAGAGACTTTCTGGTACGCTCCAGCTGCTTGACGGTAAAACGCTCGCCGCCGCTGGCCTGCACCTCTGCGATGCCCTCGGTGATCTCGTCGATCTGCTCATAGAGAAGCCGTTCCTGACGCTCCCGGCTGATGGGGATACGCTCAAACTGGCTGTGTCCCATGATGATGGCGTCGTAGTCACCGGTCGCAATACGGGCGCAGAACTTTTTGCGGTTATGGGTCTCAAAGTCCTTTTTGGTGGTGACTAAGATGTTGGCAGAAGGATAGAGGCGCAGAAACTCCGACGCCCACTGCTCGGTCAGGTGGTTGGGAACCACAAAGAGAGATTTCTGGCACAAGCCCAGGCGTTTGGCTTCCATCGCAGCAGCTACCATCTCAAAAGTTTTGCCTGCGCCTACTTCATGTGCCAACAGGGTATTTCCTCCATACAGCACATGGGCGATAGCGCTTTTCTGGTGTTCCCGCAGGGTAATGGCCGGGTTCATGCCGCCAAAAGTGATATGGCTGCCATCATACTCGCGGGGACGGGTAGCGTTCATTTCTTCGTTGTACTGGCGCACCAGAGTCTGGCGGCGCTCCGGATCTCTCCAGATCCAGTCCTTAAAGGCTTCCCGGATAGCCTGCTGTTTTTGTGCAGCCAGGGTGGTCTCCTTGGCGTTCAGCACGCGGCGCTCTTTTCCGTCTGCGTCCTCTATGGTGTCATAGATACGGACATCCCGCAGGTTCAGGCTGTCCTCCAAAATCTTGTAGGCATTGGCACGGCTGGTTCCATAGGTGGTGTAAGCTGCTACATCGTTGTAGGATACGGAAGATTTCCCCTTGATCTGCCATTCAGCAGTAAAGGAGGAATAGTTGACCTCGATACTGCGCTGGAGATAAAACGGGGTGTTGAAGGTCTCGTACATAAACTGCTGGATGTACTCTTTGTCGATCCAGGTAGCGCCCAGACGCACCTCGATCTCCGACGCATCCAGGTCTTTGGGCTGGGCGGCGGTAAGGGCTTCCACATTGACTGCATAAACCTGGTCCTGCTGTGCCGCCCGCTGCGCCTGGCGCAGTTTGCGGCGTACATTGCCGGAAAGGTATTCATCAGCAGTCACATAATGAGGCGATCCGTCCTGCTCCAGCTGTCCCGGTACACGGAAGATCACGCCTTGCAGCTCTCCGGCCAGTTCTTCTTTTGTTTTTCCGGTAAGCTGGCTCATATAGCCCATATCCACGCAGGCTTTTTCCGAGATGGACACCGCCAGCGCTTCGCTTGCCGTATCTACGGCAGCAACCGCCTGATGGGGCTTGATGGTCCGTTTGGTGAACATATCCGCCTTGCGTTCCAGCTTTCCGTCCTCGTCGATGACTTCCAGCGCACAGAGCAGGTAATAGGAAGAATCATCTGCATAGGCCAGACGGTTTGCACGGTCATTGATGAGACCGTATTTGGCAGAAAAGCTGTCATAGAGGCTGTTCAGTTCCGCCTGCTTTTGGGTAATGGTGCTGTCCGGAACCGCTGCGTCCATCTGAAGGTCGATCAGTTCCTGCACACAATCCCGCAGTCCCACCAGACCTTTTACACGAGCTTCGGCAGTGGCATTGAGGTCAGGGCGCACCATGCGGCTGTTTTCACGGAAATACACAGTGCCGTCCACAACGGTGTAGGAGTAATTTTTCACATTGGGGTCGGCGGGAATGGAGGTGTCGATGGCTTCGCCCTCACCCAGCTCCGGCAGCTCTGCCTCCTGATAAGTGCCATGAATATACTTCACCGCATCATGCAACTGGTCGGAGAGCTCCAGCCCCTCGATGGGGTTCACGGTATAATCCATGCCGTGAGCGGTGCTTACCGGCTCCTGTCTGCCCAGCACCATTTCCGGGTGGTCGATAAAATACCGGTTGATGGCAAACCCGTCCCCGGTCTGTCCGGTCTGAGTCCATTCCGGCACGATGTCCAGCGGGCGGTCCCGCTTTTGGAGGAAGATGATGTCCGATACCACCTCGGCACCGGCATTCTTTTTGAACGCGTCATTAGGCAAACGGATAGCTCCCAGCAGCTCGGCACGCTGGGCAAGATGGCGGCGCACGGTGGAATCCTTGGCGTCCATGGTATAGCGGGAGGTTACAAAAGCCACCACGCCGCCGGGACGCACCTGATCCAGTGCTTTGGCGAAAAAGTAGTTGTGAATACTGAAATTCAGCTTGTTGTAGGCTTTGTCATTGACCTGATACTGACCGAAAGGCACATTGCCGATGGCAAGGTCAAAAAAGTCACGCCTGTCGGTGGTCTCAAAGCCGCCTACTGTGATGTCCGCCTTGGGATAGAGCTGCTTTGCGATGCGCCCGGAAACCGGGTCCAGCTCCACGCCATACAGACGACTGTTTCGCATTTCCTCCGGCAGCATACCGAAGAAATTGCCCACACCCATAGATGGCTCCAGAATATTTCCAGTCTCAAATCCCATACGGCCCACCGCTTCATAGATAGCCTGAATGACCGCAGGGCTGGTGTAATGGGCGTTGAGGGTGGAGCTTCTGGCGGCGGCATATTCCTCCGGGGTCAGCAGCTCTTTCAGCTGGGCATACTCGGAAGCCCATGCCGGTTTTTCCGGGTCAAAGGCATCGGCAAGACCGCCCCAGCCCACATAGCGGGATAGGACTTCCTGCTGTTCGGAGCTTGCCTGCTGTCCGGCAGCTTCCAACTCTTTCAGCAAACGAATGGCATTGATATTTGCCTGGAACTTGGCTTTCGGACCGCCTTCACCCAAATGCTCATCGGTAATACGGAAGTTTTGTGCATTGTGGCGCAGGTTAGCCTTGTATTCCTCATAGGAGGCTTCTTCGGCAGCTTTGGCATTGGGGAAGGTCTGCCACTGGCCATTGACCTGAATGGAAACCGGGTGTTCATCCAGCACTTCCTCAAAGGTTTTCTCCGGCTCTGTTACAGGGGCTGGCGGCTCCGGCTCCTCAATATGCAGCCGTTCCACCACCACATCATAAGGCAGATGGTTCTTATCGCCCGGATAGACGGCCACAGTCTCGGAATGGAAGACCGGGGATTCAGCAGCCGATTCGGGCTGTTCCTGTCCAAAACCATCCAGCTGACGGGCATACATCCCACGCAGCAAAGGCGCAACCTCATCCCAGCGGAAATACAGCATAGCCAGACGCTTTTCCTCTGCATCCATGACTTCCAGTTCTATGCCCTGTGCCGTGGTACGGTAATCGGCAATATCGCCGGTCTCCAGATCCAGCGTCTCGATCTCACGGGAATAGGCTCTGCTCAGCCAGTAGGCGATCTCGCTGTTGCTCCTGCCGGATTGCAGCAGCGTGGAAATCTGCTTTTTATCCGCCTCATCAATCAGTCCATGAGCCAATACATCCCGCAAGTCCTGATCTGCCTTGTTCGGGTCAATGGGAAGAAACTCGGTATAGTAAGCATTGCGGCGGTCTGCCCGAAGCAGCTGCTCGAACTGTTCTTTACGCTCTGCCCGGTAGATGGGATATACCATGCCGGTGGGCAGAAGCTGTACAGTGTCCTCCCGCAGCTCGGCGATCTGATAGGCGTCATCCTCGATATACACGGTATCGCCCACGGCATAGACCGGGGCGGCAGGGTCATAGGAGGTTCTTTGCGGAATAGGGCTGCGAACGGCGTCATATTCCTCATCGGAAATGGAAACTTCGGAAGTCTGCTCTGTCTCGGCAGCTGCGATCTGCTCTGCATCCGACATCACCCGCTGGATAAACGGATCATTGTCCAGTTTTTCCGGGTCGGCCACCTGACCGTTGACGATCCCTCTTTCCTCCAGAGCTTCCCGGATGGCGATAGGGTCGATGTTGTCAAAACGGTCCTGTTCTTCTTCGGTATAGAACCGGTCCTCCTGAATGAGCTGGGCAATCCGGCGCTGTACCTTCGGCCAGGGCAGCTGCGTTTCCTCCGGGCTGCCGGCACGGACAACGAACAGGCTGTTACTGCCGCCGTATTCCTGAGCCAGCCATGCGGCAGTGTCTTTCTCCCTTGCATGGTCTTTCATATAGCGGACAACGGCGTGTTTACTCTCGATATTGCCGTTCCAGTTCTGAATAGCCTTGTCAATGTCATTGTCCGAGAGAGGATGAAGCAACTCATGGAGCTTTGGATAGGTTTCGTCGATCACTTCCCGGTGTAAACGCTGGCGGAACTCCGGCACATCCGAATAAAGGCGGATCAGCTCCATATCCTTAGAGCCAAGAACCGCACGGCGCACAGCGGCATTGCCCTCGATGACAGCATTTTCACGGTCGGAATGACCGCAGGCATTTCGATATGCCACATCCTCAGATATGGCGGCAGTCACCACAGGCTTATACTGCTCAAACTGCTCCCCAAGGGTAGGCTTTGGTGTTTCTTTCTCCATCTCCGGCTGCTGGGCTTGAATAGCATCTTCTTCGGCCAGTTCCTGTTCAGACTGGATCTTGTCATACTGTGCCTGTTCCTGTTCGGTAAGATAGCGGTCTTTCTGGACAAGTGAGGTAATGCGCTTGGCAACCTTTTCCCAGTTCAAGTGAACATCCGGGCAGTCCTGCTTTTTATAGTGCAGTCCTTTCCCATCGTGATCTTCGCCGCTGTGTGTTGCGCCGGACAGGGCATGAGAGCGTCCGCCAATGCCATACTCGTCTTTGAGGAATCTCACTTTCTCCTTATCCGTATGGTTTGCCATGAAGAACGCATAGATACGGCCTTTTCCTCCGGCGAAACTGCTGCCGCCGGTCATAGCGGCGTCGATCTCATCCTCGGTAATGAAGTGCTGAACTGTTGGCACTTGGGAAAGGTCTGAAGAAAAGGTCCTGCGCGGCAGGTCAAGGTCCTTCAAGTTCTCCCAGATCTCCCTTGGTCTGTGATAGTGAAAACGCAACAGGTCACGGTCCTGCTGATAGGCAGTCCAGAAGGCGGCGTATTCTTCCTTGAGGGTCTGGCGGAAAGCCGGGTCACTCAGCTGCTCCGTCAGGCGGCGGGTCTCCTCCGGGAAACCATTGCCTTTGATCTCTGACAGGCAGGACAAATATCCGGCTTCTCTGGCACCCTCACTGAGATCGTGATACAGATACCAGAGCTTTTCCGAGAGGAGGGAGCGTTCATAGCCTGCCGCTTCCGCAAGCTCCACATTGGAGGCAAACTGGCCGCTCTCCAAAAGCTCCCCGATACGCTCTGCGGCGCTCTCCCAGGAAATGACCTGGGCAGACCTGTCATAACGGACAGACTTCCCATGGGAAAGATGGATACCATCCTCGGCATACCATGCGCTCACACTGCCAAGGCCATTGCCGCCGTGGTACAGCGTTTTCAGTATCTCGGCAATCTCAGCGGTGGTTTTCTGCTTTTCAAAGGCTGCAACCACACGCTCCCTTTGACGGTCTGTATTGCCGCCCAAACGCAGCACATGGTCGATGTCATTTTGGGCAAAAGAAAAAGCAGAGGATGTATGCGCTACATTCTCTGCCTCATCTATGGATTGGATCTGTTCCGCTTCGGAGAGGAACAGGTTTAGAGTCAGCTGTTGATAAGCTCCGCCATCAGGATTTCCTCTGCCTGGGCTTTGCAGTTGTTCATCAGCCCCACCCACTTCATGGGATCGCTGGCTTTCAGTTCCTCGGTGGCTCCCGCTTCCTTCGCCAGCTGGGGCATCATCTGCTCCAGTCTGCTCTGGGCGGTCTCGTCGATCTCCAGAAGGTGCTGGTACAACTTCTCGTTCAGCAGCATCTGGTTGTAGAGGATGGGACGGTGTTCCTTCAGGTAGGTTTTCCTCATCCTGCCGTACTTGCCCAGGGTTTTCTCCGGCTGCTGGCTCAGCTTCAGGTCGGGAATCAGATAGTCTCCGTTCTGGATATAGGTCATGGGATTGTTCATCTTGTTTGCTCCTTTCTTGGTTGGCTTCGCGCTCTGCATTTCGGACGGTAACGCCGATCTGCCGCAGCACCTGCTGGTTGATCTGGCTGACCGCTGTTCCCAGCGCCCCGATGGTGGACGGGGTGTTGAAATCAAAGATTGCCATGAAATCTTCGTGGTCGAAGTAGCGTTCCGGCTCCAGTCCACAGCGGGACATCAAAGCGTAAGTGATACTGACGGTGGCTGCTGCCTTGAACTGTACTCCGATGTTAAACTCATCATATTCCTCCAAAAAGGAACCGTCAACGATATAGAAGAAGTCCTGCTGATGCTCCGTCCAGTATTCCTCAGCCAGTTTTCCGGCTACCTCGGTGAGCTGTCCGGCAAGGTCATCACCGGAAACATCATAGGTGCGCTCAAGCATGGCCTGCACCGAATCCAAATGGCGCTCCTCCAGCTGCCACAGCCAGGGAGTGCGGGAATGTTCACGGGTTCCGGTGTCGGAAATATCAAAAACATAGCGCAGGCGGGGTCTGTCCCCGGAATCGTCCACCAGAGCGATTCCCTTGGAGCCGCGCCTTACATACCGGCCCATCTTTTCATTCCACAAATCGTACTCTGCACAGGCGGTGGCGTCCGGACGCTGGGCGTAGATCATCAACTGCTCATGGAACGGGTACTTGTAAAGGCGGGAAGCAGTGGTGAGAAACCCTGCCCATTCCTGCCAGCTCCCCGTGAGCTGCGTTGTTACCTTCTCCGCCATCTGTGCATATAGTTCAGCTTTGGTTGGCATAGTGTTCTGTCCTCCTTTCAGTTTTGGGGTAAAAAGGTGGGGTGGCATATTGCCACCCCATCCCTGCGATTATGGTGTTTACTGGTCAAAATCCGGATACAACTCCAGCTCGGCAAACTCGGCATCACTCATGGCCTGGAGCTTGCCCAGTGCGCTGTCTGTCAACTCCCGCAGCTCGGTTTCCTCCGGGGCCAGCTCGCCGCGCATCTCACGCAGGCTGTCGATCAGTCCGGTGCGGCTGCCGGTATTGTAAATGCACATCAGGTTCATTTCCTCAAAAGTAAAGTTTCCCATATCAAATCTCCCTTTCCGCACTCTTTTTTGGCGCTATCTTTTTGTGTTCTGCCTTGGGCTGGCTTTTCAGCTGCTCCATGACGGACTTTTTCTTTTCCCGTTCCTCCCGATGGGCAGCGGCAGCCAGATCCATGAGGGAAATGGGCTGACCGTTGCGGGCCTGCTGTTCCAGCTCTGCCACCGTAGGCTCTTTTGCGCCATTGTTGATGATACCGTCGATCATGCCGTAATCGTCCTCCACGGCCATCTCCGCATTTTTCAGCGGATTTTCCGGCAGGAATCCGGGGATCTGGGTAAAACCAACACTGTCACAGTAATGACAGGATACCTTACCGTCCTGCTTGATCGCAACGATGTCACTGACACTCATAGAAGGACTGTGAAAATCCGCCGGCTTTTGCAGATTAAACTGCTCATATAGTTTTTCCAGCTGCTCCGGTACCGTGCCAGACTCCCTCAGCGGAGCTGTGTAAATGAGGTCATAATTGCTGCGGTCTATGGAAATGTCATGGGACTTTAACCAATCAAGATTCATAAAGCGCACATTCTGCGGATCGTCACGGCTCACCTGATAGATAGCAAAGCAATCTCTGTTCTGGGATAGAAATGCCTGTTCGCGTTCCTGCTGATGTTCCTGACGCTCCATGACCTTTTCGTGGAACTGGGGGCTTTTCTCCCATTCCTCATGGTCCACACCGAAAAGACCGCCATGATCCATGATTTCCTGCGGGTCAAACACCATGCTCTCCGTATTGTCCTCATGCAGCACATAGACGGTCAAACCGGCGGCATCCAGTTCCAGCGCCCGTTCTCTGGTAACAGGGAGCATCCCATCATAAGAGTATCCGTATTCCTGCATATCCGGTGTGGATACCTGCTCATCCGGCATGGGATATTCATCCAGTGCCTGCTCCTGTGCTTCCGGTAGCTGGGAAGAAGCAGCCATCTGACTGACCTCTGCCTGCATCTGCTGGTAGGCAGCTTCCTGCAAGGTCTCAATCATGGACAACGGTGCGTATTTTACCGAGTCTCTGCCCAAATCGTTGTCATCACAAATCTGGAGAACTGCCTTCATGCAGGAAATCTCCGGCATATCCAGCTGACCACCATCCAGCTCTTTCATGGACGCGGCATCGTAAAGGGTATAGTCCCAGCCGCTGTCACAGGACTGGATATGAAGATAGGTGGCATTGTCGATCAGAAACAAAGCCTCCTGCTGATTGGCGTCCGCCCCCAGCACTTCCATTTCCGGCATTGCCGCAGCCAGTTCCTTTACCGCTTTTTGCACCAGAGGATTATCACGGTAATAGTCGATTGCCTGGATGGTGTCCAGGTCAATGGTCTGGCCGGTCAAAATCGGAAAAGGTCCTTCATAGTCGCTTCCGTCTTTCAGTTCAAAACCAATGCCCTTGATCCCGTTCATTCGCTCTGCTGGAATCTCCTGATAAATGCGGACAGCTTCCTCCAAAGACAGGTTATCGTGGTATTCTCCGAGGTTTGGAAATTCCATGCACTCTGCTACATAGTAAGTCAGATTGCTGGTTGGCTGCTCTATCGGGGCGGTTTCCGGCTCTGCCTTTGCATGAGGGTCGATTCCGCGCTCTTTGCAGATTTCCTTATAGTGGCGCTCAATGTCGGAGATCAAAGTGCCGGAGGTTTTGTTGATGGTCTCCAAACTGGCTCTCAGCTCTTTCAGCTCTTTGCCCTGGCTCCAGCTTGCAATATAGCCGAAGCTGTTTTCTCCGGTCTCGATGCCAAAATACTTGCAGACCGCATAGGAGATGCTTTCAGCCTCCACTTCCTCCGTGTGGCGGTTTTTGATTGCCTGTTTTTCTGCGGTTGCATCTTCCTCAACTGCAAGACGCCATTCAAACTGATTTTCGTCCACATAACGCCAATCCATATCAGAAGCAAACTGTTCGGCTTCTTTTTCTGTGGCAAAATCCAACTTGAAATCATGTTTGGTTCCACCTTCACTCTCCTGCACAACCTTCCATGACGGTAGCATTTCATATTTTTTAGGGTCATGGAGCTTGCTGTGGGCAATCTCGTGTACTGTGGCTGAAACCGTCTGAACCTCACTCATGCCCTGACGAATGGCAATTTTCTGATGATCAGCAGAAAAATAGCCGTCCGTATCAGCGGCCATTGCTTCAAAAGTAATCGGCACCGGTGCGCTGCGGCGCAGGGCCTCCATGAATGCCTCATAATTTGGCACATTGCCGGAAAGGGAGGAAGCAAGCTCCGGCAAAGGTTTCCCGTCGGTCTGGCTCACATCAAAGACCTTGACCGGGCGGAACATGGGAATCTCAATTTCTTTTTCCTCTGTGACGATCTTTCCGTCTTTATCCAGAATCGGAGCCTTGGTATCTGGGTCCAGCTTCTGCTCCTCGATTTTCTTCTTATACGGTGTTGGGGCAATGATGGTAATGCCATGCTCGCCCTTTTTTACATGACGCTCAAACTGGTCTTTCCACTTATTGTATCCGGCTACCAATGTGGCGTCCGGCTTCTGCATATAGATGAGCATGGTGTTATTTACCGAATAGCGGTGGAAGCGGGACATGACGGACAGATAGCGCATATACTTTTCACTCTCAAACAGTTCTTTGATGCCCTGCTCGATGCCATCTGTGATTTCCCTTAGCCGTTCTCGGTTGGTGGGTTTGTTCTCAGCCATGATTTTCAATCTCCTTTCCAAGTGTGTGATTTCTGCTGTGTGTTCCGCAATCCATGCCTTTTGTTCTTCTTCACTTTCATAAAGAAAAAGGTCCAGCAGGTACTCTACATAGGCTTTCTTCTGGATTGCTTCCACAAAGCGGGGGTGCGGTTCTTCCTCCGGTGTTTTGGGAGAACGGTCGGCTTCCCATTTTTTCAGCAGATAGTAGTAATCGGACAGTACGCGGTAACAGCGCTGTCGATCCTCCCGAAACTTCTGTGCCTCGGTTTTTTGCCGGACATATCTCCTGCGGGGCGGGGCCTGACTGTCATAGATCAGGCCAAAGTCCTGTGCCAGTTTCTCCGCCGCTTCTTTTGGGGAGAGGTTAAAGAGCTTTGCGGTAAAGTCGATCACATCCCCATCTTCACCGCAACCAAAGCAGTGGAACCGCTGGTCTACCTTCATGCTGGGGTTCTTATCATCGTGAAAGGGACAGCAGGCCATACCATTTCGTTTGACCTCGATCCCATAAAACGCTGCCGCTTCTCTGGTGCTGACCGACTGCTTGACCGCTTCAAATACATTCTCTGCCATGTGCCTTTAACTGCCGGACTTTTTCACAGGGGGCTGGTATCCGGCGGCTTTCGCACGCTCACTGGCAGCTTTGCGACGCTCGGCGCTGTATGGCTCCCGGACTGATACACACCGCTTGGGGACGGTAAAGTTATGGGCGTCCTTTCGGATGATCTGGTCGGGGTGCTTTTTTGCCAGCAGTTCCAGCTTCTCCATCAGATGGGGATCGTGGGTGTAGACCTCAGCCATTGGTTCTGCCTGGTTATAGAGGAGAATGGTTTCCCGTTCCACTAAAGAGAGCTTCATCGGCTGCCTCCTTTCCGCTGGTCAAATTCCAGCTTGAAGTTGGCATACTGTCCATCGTCCTCCAAAACCACAGTGGCATCGTAGGTCTTGCCGGTTTTCTCCGAATATAACCCCGTCACACGGACACGGCCATCGTTCAGCAGCGCAGACACCACAGCCTTGGTCGGCTGTTTTTTCTTGGCAGCCCACCATTTGTTGTTTTTCCAGATTGCAAATCTGCAAGAATCATTCTGACAGAAGAAGCCTTTTTGCAGTTCTGCAACTCCCCCACCGCAGCGAGGGCATTTGCCCACCACCTCGTGGGGCGGAGTGAACAGGTACTCAGTTCCCTTGATGACCTGATAAGTCCCCACCAGATCTTTCAGCATGGTGCTGATCCCGGCCAGAAACTCCTCTGGGGCAAGCTGCCCGCGCTCGATCTCTCCCAGGCGGTACTCCCACTCGGCAGTCAGAAGCGGCGATTGCAGTTGTTCCGGCAGCACTGTGATAAGGGAAACTGCATCGTGGGAAGGGAGAAGCTGCACCGTTTTCCTGCTCTTTTTTCGTTCCAGAAAACCGGCAGATACCAGCTTTTCCAAAATACCGGCACGGGTGGCCGGTGTCCCCAGACCTTTTCGCTCAGCCTCCTCTGGCATATCATCTTTCCCGGCAGTCTCCATTGCGGACAATAGGGTGTCCTCCGTAAAGTGCTGAGGCGGACTGCTTTTGCCTTCTTTGACGATTGCCGCAGCAACCGAAAGGGTCTGGCCTTCGGTCAGCTCCGGCAGAGCTTTCTCTGCGCCCTCTTTTTTCGTCTCTGCATCCTTCATTTTGGCACGGTAAGCGTCCTCCAGTGCTTTCCATCCGGGATGCTTCACCGTTTTTCCTTTGGCGTTAAACTCCCCACCGGCACACGCTGCAATCGCAACAGTTTCCGAATAGATATGGGGCTGGGCTACGGCGCACAGCAGACGAAGGGTCACCAGCTCCAGCACCGCTTTTTCTCCCGCAGGAAGGGCAGAAAGGTCTGCATCCTTGAGATTTCTGGTAGGGATTACTGCGTGATGGTCGGTTACTTTCTTATCGTTGATTACCGTATGCGGATCACAGGTAATGGCGATTTCTTTGCAAAACGGCATGGCGTTGGCAACCAGGTTCACCAGCACCGGCAGGATGTCTGCCATATCACCGGTCAGATAGCGGCTGTCAGTACGGGGATAGGTGCAAAGCTTCTTTTCATACAGACTTTGCAGATAGTCCAGGGTCTGCTGGGCTGTAAATCCAAGCAGGCGGTTGGCATCTCTTTGCAGAGTAGTCAGGTCATAGAGGGCAGGCGGCTTTTCAGACTTTTCCTTGCACTCCACCTTTTTGATCGTGACAGCTGCACCCTGACAGGTTTCTTTCAGCTGCTCAGCAGCGGCCTTATCCGCCATGCGCTCCCCAGATACGGTAAGACCGGGCAGCTCCAGCGCCACGGTATAAAAGGGAATCGGCTGAAAGGTGTCGATCTCAGCTTCTCGCTGAACAATAAGCGCCAGCGTCGGGGACATCACGCGCCCGATGTTGAGGGTTCGGTGATACAGCACGGAAAAAAGCCTTGTCGCATTGATTCCCACCAGCCAGTCGGCCTTGGCACGGCAGAGGGCAGCATCCCGAAGTCCGTCATAATCCGCACCGGGGCGCAGGTTTGCAAAGCCTTCCCTTATGGCGGAGTCTTCCATCGAAGAAATCCAGAGCCTTTTCATCGGCTTCTTGCAACCTGCCAGCTCATAGACGCTACGGAAGATCAACTCGCCCTCGCGTCCGGCATCGCAGGCATTTACCACCTCCGAAACATCCGGGGCATTCATCAGCTTTTTGAGAATATCAAACTGCTTTTTCTTATCCTTTCCCACCACCATCTGCCAATACTCCGGCAGAATAGGCAGGTCATCATATCGCCACTTGGCATACTTGGGGTCATAGCTGTCTGCATCCGCAAGACCAGCCAGGTGGCCCACGCACCAGCTGACACGCCAGCCGTTACCCTCCAGATACCCATCCTTACGAGCAGTTGCACCGATTACCGTAGCCAGACTTTGTGCAACCGATGGTTTTTCAGCAATCACTAAATTCATAATCTTCAGCCTCCCATTCTTCCCGCACAGGCGTGTGCAGTTTTTTCTCTATGCTGTTTTCCTCATCCAGTAGCAGGTTATAACCAAACCGGTAGTCATAGCGGTACAGTTTCCCCAGCAGGTCATTGATGATGATACGGCAAGCCAAAATGACACGGGTTTTATCCACCTGCATCAGCTGGTAGCGTTGATAATTGCTGTAATATTCTTCGTGACGGCGGGTATTGCAGGCGGCATCTTCAAATAAACTATCTACTGCATCCTGACAACCATCTTCTTTTTCCCCTTCCATGCAGTTCAGAAGTTCCATCATCAAAGGAAAGCTCTGTTCATCCATAGGAGCTTCTGCTGCAAGAAAACCGATCAGAGCGGATAAGAGCAGACGAGCCGCCGTCTGTTCTTGTTCCGTCAGCACGGCCATTGTTTTCTCCGCATTTGGCAGGATCTTTTCTTCCACAAAATCTGCCGCATCGCCGGAATAAAGCTGACGGATAGAATCTATGGACAATGAAACTGTCACGGTATCTAAGGAGAAATCAAAGGGGTCATCTTGCTTTGGCTTTCTCCGAAGTTTGTTTAACATGGTAGAAAGAATGTCGCCGCCAAAATACGCGGCGATCACCAGCAGGTCAAAAACAGCAATCAGCTTGATAAATATAATCAGAACACTCATTTTTTTCGTTTCCTTTCTTTGAGCCAGCGTTCCATCTCACGATGGCAGATACCTACGCAGGGCCTTCCATAATTCCCGCAACCATAGCAGGGGTGGCTGTGGGGTAAAGAAGGAGGACGGGAAGTTTCCTTCCCGCCCTCCGGCCTGCGTGTCATCATGCGTTCATAGGGACTGTCTGTGAAACGGGTCATTTCACGCTGTCCTCGTCATCTTCTTCTGTGCTGCCCCCGTCAGCATCCGGCTCGTCCGACTCCTCATCCTCGGTTTCCCATTCCTCGGAATCTTCCTCGCCATAATCATAATCGTCCAGACTGTCATTGCCCTTGGTCTTAGGCTTGTTCTTAACGAGCTTCAAGTAGGCAAATACGCCACCGCCTCCCAGCAGAGCCAGCAAAAGGACCAGCGCAGCCGGGTTCAATCCGGCAGGCTTCTCCTTTTCCGGCTCCGATGTTTCTGCCGGAGGTTCCGGTGCTTTGCCCGTACATTTACTCTTATCAGTTGCGCAGACCGGGCAGGCCGTATTGACCGCCCCTGCTTCACATTTTGTTGAACAGCTGCATACCGCAGGCATCTCCTCTTTGGTTTTTCCATCTTCCATCAGCGCCGCAAGGTCTGCATCGTCCACCTGATTCAGAAAGTGAACAGCAGTCTCCTTGTCCTCATTCGCCCTATCAATCAAGATGTAAAAGTAATTTCCAGCTTTGGTCGTAACAGTAATAAGCTGCTTATTGCCTCCAAAATCATCCACCA
>OIPR01000213.1_pt1 | contig 15702 bp, 17 predicted proteins | sample 1607991 | NCBI WGS metagenome assembly OIPR01 (sample SAMN02674699, study PRJEB24791) | human gut metagenome, SKBSTL042 | isolation source: stool | host: Homo sapiens | place: USA | reverse complement strand
ACTGAAGGCCACTCGTTTTCGTCAATGGGCAACAAAGATACTCAATGAGTATATCAAAAAGGGCTTTGCAATGGACGATGAGCGGTTGAAGCAAGGTAATGCTGTGTTTGGCAAGGATTACTTCCGTGAATTGCTTGAACGCATCCGCTCTATCCGTACAAGTGAACGTCGCATTTGGCAACAGATTACGGACATATATGCAGAGTGCAGTACCGACTATGACAAGAACTCTCCAACTACAAGAGATTTCTATGCTATGATACAAAACCGCTTCCACTATGCCATTACAGGACAGACTGCTGCGGAGATTATCTATTCAAAGGCTGACCATACGAAAGACCACATGGGATTGACCACTTGGAAGAAAGCTCCCGATGGCAGAGTCCAGAAGTCTGATACGATTGTGGCAAAGAACTACTTGTCAGACAAAGAGGTTTCAGAACTCAACGGCATAACTAACGTATTTCTTGAATTTGCAGAGCAGCGTGCCCAACGCCATATCATTACAACGATGGCCGAATGGAAGCAGCGTCTTGAACAGTTTCTTGCTACAATGGACTATCAAGTACAAGATTCAGCTGGTAAAGTTTCTCAAGAAGAAGCACGAGAGAAGGCGTATGGTGAGTATGAAAAATATAAAGTGATTCAAGACCGTTCGTTTATCTCTGATTTCGACCGGTTTAATAATGGCGACAAATTGTTGCCGTTTGATATCAATCCCGATAAAGAATAATGATTATGACAGATAATAACGAAAATAAAGTCCTTAATGTTCCCCATTTGAGATTCCCTAAATTTAGTGGAGAGTGGGAAATATGTAAAGTGTCTGAGCTATTGGATTTCTATTCAACCAATTCTCTGAGTTGGGAACAACTTGAATATGGGGAGAAAGCCATGATGAACTTACATTATGGACTCATTCATGTTGGGCTTCCTACTATGGTGGATTTGAGAAGAGATAAACTACCCAATGTCAAAGAAGGTAATATGCCTAAAAACTTTGAATTGTGTAAAGAGGGAGATGTAGCCTTTGCTGATGCTTCGGAAGATACGAATGAGGTTGCTAAAGTCATTGAGTTGTTTAATCTTGATAATAAGGATATTGTTTGTGGTTTACACACAATTCATGGGCGAGACAATAAAAATAAAACTATTGTCGGCTTCAAAGGATATGCTTTTTCGTCATCCGCATTTCATAATCAGATTAGACGAATAGCACAGGGAACAAAAATCTATTCCATCAGCACAAAGAATTTTTCCGAGTGCTTTATTGGCATTCCGTCCAAAGTAGAGCAAACGAAAATAGCCACGCTCTTGCGACTTATAGATGAGCGCATCGCTACCCAAAACAAAATCATTGAGAAACTGCAATCCTTAATTAAAGGGCTTAGTCAGCAATTGCTTTCATCAGAGAATGATTGGATTTTATATAGACTGGATGACTTGGCGCAAATAAAAAGTGGCTATTCAGGAACACAAGTGAGTTATCAAACCCCTTATAAGGTTTCTCGCATAGAAACTATTAGCAAACATTGTATTGATATACAACGAATTGGCTATGTAGAGTGTATTCCTGAAAGCTATAGGTTAAACGTAGGTAATATTCTGTTTAGCAATATCAATAGTATTCAGTATATAGGAAATACAGCCTATCTTGACAAAGATTATGGACTTTATCATGGCATGAATTTATTGCGAATTATACCCAATACAACCATAGTTAGACCTCGTTTTTTGCATTTACTTCTTTGTACTGATTGGGCAATAAACCATTTTCAAACTATTTGCAATAAAGCAGTTTCACAAGCAAGTATCAACCAAACTGCGTTAGGTAAGAGTCGATTCCCGATCCCACCAATGTCTGTTCAACAACAAATCTGTAGTATGTTTGAACTCACTGAGAGAAAATTGGATAATGAGCAAGAATACATAAGTTGTCTTCAACAGCAGAAACGGTATTTGCTTCAGAAAATGTTTATATAAACATTAGGCTTAATAGATACTTCTTCAATAAAATGTATTGTTCCGTTAATGACTTTTCATTTGCCAAACGGCAATGCAAAGCGTCAAGAGTGTTAGCTATATGTCCTTGTTTCTCTAAGCTTGGTAGTAAAAACTTCATCTTCATAAAGTCATTTTTTTGAAGATTAAACCGTGTACTCCCTTGTGCTAACGGATATATAGCCCTACGAAATGAAGAACTTGAAATGAAGTGGGCAAGGTATTGAGGTAATACACGTTCATCATAGAAATGAATGCCAAAGCAGAAGCTATTCAAATAAAGTTTCTGCGTATTGCCCAAATATACTGCACCTATACCAACTTCTTCCGGAGTTTCAGATGAGAGTGTGAATAAGGCATCACCGTACTGCACACTGTTTTGTTTTTCGTTGGGAGCGATTTGTACCAATTCATAATCCTTTTCCGAGATGTAAGTATTCTGATACACGTTCATATAAGTAATGAATGGCTCACCATATCCGAAATCATCACCGCCTTTTCCGCTTAATCCAGAATAAGCTTCACCCAAATCTGAAAAGCAGACGGTTTCTCCCTTAATACCTTTGTGGATATTATCGTTTAGCCCTTTAATTAAGGATAAAAAATCAGCAATTTCACAGGAAAGGGATATTCCCCATATTCTTTACTCTCCTTGCTGTTCCATCAACTCCTTATAGTGCTGTTCATATTCTTCATCAGTAAAACTTTCAGCACAACTTTTGGATCGAGTTAAAATTCGTAGATTCTCTTGAAATAATATTTCCTGTCGGCTCATTTGAGAACCAAAATATTTAGGAGAATAAAATCTATCAATCTCTGTTTGCTTTAAATTTTTATACCCAAGAGAAACGGCCATTTCTGAAAGTAAGTCAAGTCTAAAAGAATTACTACTATCAAAATGAGGTGATTTTTCGTTTAAACTATCTAAATATTCTCTCCATGCATGTCTAACTTTTTTGTTTTCCTGAAATACTACATCTATTGTATTTAAGGCATCAACCCATTCTTTTGTTATTGGGGTTGATTTTCGATCTGCCATTAGTGTAAGGAAGACTCTTAATTGAGCATCTTTTTTTGCTTTTCTATTTTGGTACTTTATTCCTAATACCCAAACAATAATTGGGATAATAGCAACAGCAATAATCTGACCGATGCCGATAATGATTTGTATATATTCTGTTGTACTCATAATGCTAAATTTATGCAAAGGTAGTCTTTTAGATCAAAACCTATTTGTATAATTCGAAAAATTTTATCTTTAATTAAATATCACACAAGCTAACTATGCAAAATAGCAGAATACACTGCTTCAAGATTGACTCTTCTACACACTTTGATAATAATATAATGAGGAATATTCCGTTTCTAATGTGATGGATGTAGAGCATAATGTTACAAATAATGCGATGTTTTGAGGTATAACCGTCTGGTTATCATAATGAAATTAAGGATTGTTTATTTGTAATGTCCGCAATTAGTTTGAAAATGCTTCACTCTGATTCTTGGGAACAATTCAAGATTCAAGATATTGCATCAATAGGACGTGGTAGAGTTATTAGTTCGGTAGAAATTAGCCAACAAGAAAATCCGTTATACCCTGTGTATTCTTCTCAAACATCAAATGACGGAATTATGGGTTATCTTGATGATTTTATGTTTGAAGGTGAATATATCAGTTGGACGACTGACGGTGCAAATGCAGGAACGGTATTTTATCGTAATGGAAAGTTTAATTGCACTAATGTCTGTGGCTTGTTAAAGCTCAAAAAAGGATTTGATGCCCATTTCGTTTCATTAGTCTTAGCAGAAGCAACAAGGATGTATGTCTCAACTAATTTAGCAAACCCGAAACTTATGAATAACACAATGGGAAACATACAAATCCGTCTGCCAAAATTAGAAGAACAAAAAAGAATCTCCGTTGTTTTCAGAAAGTTACATGGACTATTAGAGACACATAATAGTTTGATCATCAAGTATTCAAAGCAGAAACAATATTTGCTCTCGCAGATGTTCATATAAACATTTGCGAGAGTAAGTATCTCTTTTGTTCTTCGTATCTTATCTTTGTTTTTGCTTCAATATCCAATTTGCTGTTTAACGAAGTCATTAGTGAGGCTATTATACTTTGTCTTTCTTTTGAAGGTAGTTCAATTACAAGCGAAGCTATTTCTGAAATATAATGCCTTTTATGTCCTTCCGATTTAAGTTCCCAATATGATAGATATTCAAACATAAATCGAAGATTTACATTCGGTTTTGCTGTGAGTATTTTTATTGCCGAAGACTTTACCTTAAAAGGGAATGATACATATTTTGCATCCATTGTGAAATCGTCAAAGATTATACACTCTCCTTTTTGATATATGCCAAATTTTTCGTCTGTATACCCCAAGATAAAACCTTTATTCGCAGTTAGAACAGGGGTTAAACTTGTGTCGGTAGAGTATTCATCATTAGCTACAATATATGCAGTAGGTTGTTCGTAATCAAGTAGCTGATTGATTTCAAAGCTCTCTGTATATTCATCTTTCAATAAGGAGAACATCTTTTTTCTAATTGCGGACTTTAATTTTTTCAAATCCTCAATGATTTTGTTTTGGGTAGCGATTCGAGTATCTATACATTCAAATAGTTTTGCTATTTTCTCTTGTTCTTGAATTGAAGGAATATTAAGACAAACTTTACTTAATCCATCTTGACCTATATTAAAGTGCTGTGCTCCGGCTCCTTTTACGATTATCTTTTTTCGTGCAGTTGGTGAAGCCAAAAGATAACGAAAAAACATAGGATAATAGTTACTTTTACTTTTTCCACGAATAACAAAACCACCAAACACTGCGGGTTTGCTATCCAAATAGACATTGGCTTGACCTACATCTTCTAACGTTTCAGAGCTGCGCTGAAATAAGATATCGCCGTAGTTTACACCATAAGTTTCAATATCGCCATCCACAACTTCAACAGAGGCACGGATATTATCATAACAAATGAATTGGTTATTAAGAATATCCATCACCGAAATGAATTTTGTTCCACGCCCAAATCTTTTGGCATCAGGATTCATTCCATTTTTGAAACTCATAAAATCTGTAAGAGGATAGATTTCCCACTCCCCACTAAATTCCGGAAATCTCAAATGGGGAACATTACCTATTATATTTCTCTAATTATTAGAACCAATTAAATTCAAAATTATGATTCAGAAGACAATTAGAGAAATTTCGGACGCATGGCGAGAGGACAAGCGACCGTATGTGAAACTATCGACATTGGCAGCCTACATGTTGATTCTTGAAAATCACATTTTGCCAAAGTTTGGTGAGAGTAACGAACTTCATGAAAATGATGTACAAGGCTTTGTGCTTGAAAAGTTGGAAGGCGGATTGAGCGTGAAATCTGTTAAGGACATTCTTATTGTCCTGAAGATGGTTATGAAATTCGGAGTGAAAAACGAATGGATGAACTATTACGAATGGGATATTAAGTACCCAACAGACGTTGCTGGTAAAAAGTTGGAGGTCTTGTCCGTGGCAAATCATAAAAAGATTCTGAACTATATTCAGAGCCACTTTTCCTTTCCGGGACTTGGTATCTATATCAGCCTTAGTACCGGTCTGCGTATAGGGGAGATCTGTGCTTTGAAATGGAGCGACATCAATGTATATGATGGAATTCTAACCGTTAACCGGACGATAGAACGCATCTATATCATAGAAGGAGAGAGAAAACATACAGAGCTGGTCATCAACACGCCAAAGACAAAAAACTCTTGCCGTGAAATCCCGATAAACAAAGAATTGCTTACTATGTTAAAGCCTTTGAAAAAAGTAGTTAATGATGACTATTACATTCTTACCAATGACGAGTGTCCGACAGAACCACGTACGTACCGTAACTACTATAAAAGGCTTATGGAGAAACTTGATATTCCCAAGCTGAAGTATCATGGACTCCGTCATAGTTTTGCGACTCGTTGTATAGAGGTCGGTTGTGACTATAAAACAGTCAGCGTATTATTAGGGCATTCCAATATTTCAACTACGTTGGACTTATATGTTCATCCCAATATGGAGCAGAAAAAGCGTTGCATTGCTAAGGTGTTCAAGTCACTGGGTAAATAAAGTTATGTATAGAGCGAGGGAATTAATGCTGTAATTTCTTCGCTCTCAATTGTTCTGTGATTCAGAATTATGTTGTATATTTGAATATCATTTTAGAAAGTAATTATGTTATTTGAGATTATTGTTGATTGTATTATGGCTTTGGGAGCCTTGGCGACAGCTGCAACTTTTATTCTTGTCTTAAGAAATCAGAAAGGAACTCAGCAGCAGATTAATAGCTTGTCGCAAATGGCTGAGATGTACTCACGTCATTATCAATTAGAGCGAATTTAAGCTGGAAGTAACATATATCCCAAAATTCAGATAAGTTTGAAGAATGATACGATGTGGGGATTGAAGATCCAGATTAAAAACAATTCATATCCGGTAGAAGTGTATCGCATTATGATAAATGAGGCTCGTCATCATTTAGATGTAAGGTTAAAACCGAAAAGCGATTATATTCAAATACGGCAAGGAGAAACAAAGACTATTTTGCCCGGAGAATTATGCCGTCAACAGATATACACATTTGATGCATCAATAAGGATATATCTCATAACTCCTTTTGAAGAGGCGTATGAAATAAGATATATAAATACAGACAGGTTAAACTACTATCAGTCAGAACCAGTTCCTATTCTGTATTCCAAAGAAGATCATGAGTCTTCAAAAGTTCAAACTACTCAAGTCAGGCAGTATTCTATACATGGTGGTATCAAAGGAACTATTAAAGATAATTTCCCTGAAGTCGCAAGAGATTTAGAAGACTAATTTAAGCATGAAAATAAAGTCTCAACTGGTAGTAATCTCTATCCGATTGAGACTTTTCGTTTATTTACCTCTATCCAAAAACTTCTGTATTGCTACCGTTATACCAATCCCCGAGACAGCCATAAGAATACAACCAGTAGTAGCCTTCCAAATCAATCCGGAATGCAAAATCTCTGCATTAGCCACTATCATGCACACGAAAAAAGAAGATAGAGCGACTACAATGATAATCAAAATGTAGAATGCCGTATCTGGGATGGGGATGGCATTGCTGGCTTTCTTTATTCTTCGCTCGGCTTCCTTACATTTGCTCTCAATCTGGCTGAGAAAATTGTATAGAAGGGTCGCACCGAATTCTACTGCTAACTTCTGTATTTCTTCAGAAATAATAGGTTTGCACTCATGTATAGAGTCGGATAGATTTTCAACTTCTGTTCTCAGCTTATATACGTTGTCATTCAGGCTGACAAGTTCCTTTGCGTTGATATCGAGTAACTGCTTTTCTTCCTCCAGATATTCATTCTTGGGAGTGGATCTTATGGATTCCGCTTCACTCATTTCTGCGGAAAAATCAAATTTCTTCTTCATGCGCTTATCGTTTTAATCCTGTTTTCGGTTTCTTTCCTAAGAACCGGCTGGCGGCACGAGCACATCTGCGCGCCCAGAGCAAGTCGTCTTCGTCCTTATCTCTCCACGGAAGGTCGCTTTGTGAGCCACCGCCACCTCCTCCGGTTGTTACATTGGGGGTATCTATCAGTCCGACAAATATAGCTACAGCCATATCGGTAAGTTCTTGACAGTTGGCAATAAACCTGTAATCAAATTCGTCATTGAAACAATCAAGTACTTTTTCCGGGATATAAAATTTGTAATCCTTACCTTCATGGCTGAGGGTATAGGAAATCATCTCCTGACTATATGTGAGATATTGGGTATAGTCAATAGGAGCAACCTTATGTATCGCTGCCTGTTGAACGGCTTTGGGAGCATTATTTCTAATGACGGTAGCTGACTGATGGTGCAGTTTCTCCCATGTCGCAGGAAGTTTCGAGACCATCAGGTTCCTGCCGATTCCCAATTCTGAAGCCTTGTATTTGGTGTTTCCATTCATGAGGGCATATCCACGAAGAATACCTTTCTTGTCCTCTCTTTCATGGACGGTATAACCTTTCCGTATAAGAGCATTCTTGTACTCATCCCATGACCACGATGGCATTGCTTTCAACACCTCCATACAGTCCCGGTTCACTTGTGGAATGTTTCGATTTCTGATTTGTGCCGCTGTTGTCCAGCCACGTTTCTTTGCCACTCGCTCGGCTGCACGTTGCGCCCGAAGATGAATGTTGTGGTCGTTGTTGATATTACCGTTTTCATCCAAACGGCAAACCGCTGCATGAAGGTGGGGAACTTCGCCTTTAGATTCCGTATGAAGCCAAACCGAGTATTTGCTACCCACCAAATTGGTCGGACAGGAACGGACTTGTCCATCCTTGCCGGTAATCACTTGTTTGTCGAACTCCTCGGCGAATTCCTGCCAAAGATTTTGCCAATCTTCGATGTCATAAAATTGGGTATGTTCGGGCGATGGACTCAGCTCGATTCTGATAACGGAATTCTTTATCGGTCGATGTTGGGATAGGGTCAACTGCATGGAGCTCCATATTCCCATAGCGTCCGGTTCTGAGGGCAACAGATTGTCCAATACCCGATAAATCTTTTCCGGATGTTTTTTGTGCTGTGATTCGCCGGTAATGTAACGGATGTCGTTTATACCGTGCGATATGGCTTTGGCTTTTGCAATCATTCTTCTTCGGATTTAAGGTTGGACGGAATTTTGTTCTTCTCTTTTACAGTATTCAGGAACTGGCAGACACTTTCGGCTACATTGCCAAGTTCCTTGAGCCAGTTGACCATGAACGGAATCTGATTGAACATTGCCATGCGCTGCTTTGTGGACATTCCGTGTAGGGCGGAGGTGTATTTTACGAGGTCTGACCGACAATCGTCCAGATTCTGTAACAATACCGCTTCTTCTTTCGTGAGCCTTGCTTTGGGCTTGAAGTTATACGCACGTGATAATATGTAGTCACTTACAGTCATGCCGCATTGTCCGGCCAGTGATTTTATCTGCTCCTTCTGAGTAGGAGTGACTTTTGCTCCGATGAAGACGTTTCTGGTTTCTTTCGAGGAGTCCGATGTATTTTTAATATCTTCTTTCATTTGAATTATTTTATAATGGTTGAATAGGTGCGAGCTTGCGAGTACCGCACCGGCGAGGGAACTGAGCAGGCGAGAGCGCCAATGTACAACCGTAACGCAGTGAGGTTATACCTTGGCATATCTCGCAACAGTTACCTGTTGATGCTTCACGACAAGCCATATCGGATGCGTATAGTGAACTGGCACTCGGATAGGAAACATAGGATGATACGAGTCTCTAAAAGAGGGGAGAATATGAATATCTCACATGATGTCTTCCTCCGACTTTGCTTTATTCTTATATATATGCCCCAACAATAAAGTAAAGTTGAACTCAATAATGGTATTCTGGATTGAATGCATAATCTTTCCCTTCTTTTATAACCATTTGTTTGTCGCTGAGCAATGTTGCGACCTTTACCGCCTTGTTATAACCGAGTTTTATACCCTGCAATCCGTAACCCTCTTTCAAGCGTTCTATATAATCATCGTAATTGCTGATGTTGCCATTGGCAAAAACGGCATCCAATGCTGGACGATGTACATTTTTTGGAATCTCCTTGTCCGGATCGAACGGTCCTTTGATTGGTCGTCCGGTCTTCTTCTCTTTGGGCAGATAGGACCCTACCGGTTCGGGCATGGCTTCCTCGTTTATGCGGAAAGCGAAAGGTTCAAACTCGCGGTCACGGATATGGACGGCTTCGACCACGCTTACAGTCTTGTCCTCTTTGTCCACTTCGACCTGCATGATGGTTTCCGCTTTGTTGTTGAGTTCCGTGCCGATGTGACCACGGGCATGCTCATCATTCTTGTTCTGATGCAAGACGGTATGGATATGGATTTGCCTGTCATCCGTCCACTGCATGAATTTGGAGATGATGTCGGTGGATTCACTGGAGGAATTGATGTCGTAAAGGAAATCACGAATGCCATCTATGATGACCAATCCCAAATCCGGTATTGTGCCAATGGCCTGTTCGACTATCGCCAGACGTAGTTTAGGGGAAAACTTGCGCAGAGCCAGCATAATCAGATTATCCGGATTCTTGTATTCCGGTAAGTCGGCCAAACGTAAGATGCGTTTCAATACCAGCTGGCAATGATACCGCCCCTGCTCTGTGTCTATGTATAGAATCTTCCGCTTATTTTCGGGAAATGTAGACCGATAATGAAGAACGCTGCTGCCACTCAATGCCGATGCGACAATGGCTGAAACGTTGAAAGTTTTCTTGCTTTTGGCTTTCCCGATGGAAGCACTGAAGTTTCCCAATGTTCCGATAACAGTATCGTCCACCATCAGAACCACCGGGGAGTGTTCGTATGTACTTGTTACGCTTATTGTAGACTCTGCCATGTAAGCGGCCAATTCTTCCGGAGAAAGAATAATAGTGTCTGTCTTTTCCATCGCTACCAGTTTTTAGGGTTCGGTTTACGGCGATGGGAGGCGAGCAAGGATTCATTCTCTTCCTCGAAACTTTGCGGAGCCGGATTCTTCCGGGAAGATTCCAGCCATCTATCCAGTTCGTCACGATAGATGTAGAGATGCTTTCCTTGTTTTATAACCGGAATATCGTCCTTCTTGACCTTGTAATAAAAGGTCGACAACGGCATTTTAAGATAGTTGCAAGCCTCCTGTACGGTCATGGGGACGTGCGTATTCTCTTTGGTTTCGTACTGCTTGGAAAGTTTCTCCGTAAGCAGGTTTTCCATACTTGCGATTCTGTCGCATAGTTCGCCTACCACAGTCGGCAGGTCGTTGAATGTCAGTTGGTCTTTTTCCATATTATGATTGTTTTAATCGTTTAACATGCTGCGAACCAACTCAATGAAACCTTGCAGAACAATACAGACCGGATTAATTATTTCGTCTGCATACTTTTTTTATTGCGAGTCATCATTATCTACATCTAAATGGAAGCGATAGTCGCCTTTATCTGGTACATCAATGGGAATCTGGCTTGAGACATTATCCCGTAAATTAAGTTTAAGATATTCAAGGGTCGCGTTTACGAGTTCGTATGGAAATGATTTCTTGATAAAAATGGCTCTTTTCGCTAAGGGCACTCTCAAGCGTTCACCGACATTCCATGCCAAATGGCGAAGCCCCGGCGACCTCAGCGGATTGTCTATATTGGAACGAATCGGTTTATATGACTCAGGTTGATCGTAAGCCATATACTCTATATTGGCAATGAGGGTGGCAATATCCTCTTTGGAGAGATAGGGGGCAGTTTTGACGGTTACATATTCCCGAATCGCATCCATGATTTCCACTTGCCTTTCAATCTCTTTCTTTTTGAGTTCCACCAATATGGAATCATATTTATTCAAATGAGAATCTTGCGGACAATCAGAGTTTACAGTATCTTGATTCGACTGTTGGGATGGAGAAGACTCTTGTTCAGGCAAATCCATCGGTTGCTTGATGGGCTGCGTTTCAGTAGCATCCATAGATTCTATGATGTTCTCTGATTTTACAATAGGGGTAGATGGCTCGCCAAAAGAGAAGTTGATAGGATTTTTTGTCAGCCATTTATAGAAAAATTTGTGCAGGAGTCCGCATAATATGATAGCTATTACCAGTCCAAGGATGACAGGAGTCGTTATGCGCATGATATTGATGTCATGGCAAAGGAAAAGATAAGTGTCTATAGCCGCATAAATGATAACGGACAGTGCGAGGATAAAACTTATCTTTTTAGTCTGAATTTGTTTTTTATTCGTCATGGTCTGCAAGTGTTTGGAATCGTTTTGCGCTAAAGATATAATCGATATTCCAGATAGTTGCAATAAAAAGAATGATAGTTACCACGTATCATGCTAAATATCACGGTCAGAGTATGATTTTAGGTGAAAAATCATACTCTGACCGCAGAAATCGAGGACAAAGCAGCTGTCAGTCTTGCCGTGTCAGGGTAATTTTCTTGCTGGCTTCACGTTTGTTGGCATCCACGACTTTGATATACCTTTGCGTGGTGGTGATACTCTTGTGCGCCATGATGCTCTGTATGGTGCGGATGTCCGTTCCGGCAGCTGCTTGTAGCGTTGCAAATGTTCTACGATACGAGTGAAATGTTATGTTCTTGGTAATTCCGGCAGAACGAATCCACTCTTTCATCGGTATTTGCGTCCAGCTACGCATAAGCCCCTTGAATACCAAACCTTTCTTTTCAGAACTATAGCCAATCAATCCCAAAGCTTCTTCACTGATGGGAATGATGTCTTCCGCCTTGTTCTTTTGCGTAATGATGTGTACGCATTTTCCTCCGGCAGAATAGTCCACGATGTCTTCCCAACATAGCGAGAGAATGTCACTGATGCGCAAGCTGGTCATACAGGAAAACAGCGATGCCGTTTTCAGAATAGGCTTCTTACAAGGTGTCTCGGCCAATTTGTACAGTTCCTCAACAGACAGGGCCTCTTTCATTACATCTTCTGTCTCTATCTTTTCCAAGAAGTCATTGACATTGGTCTTTATCATCCCATTACGGTAGAGTATTTTCAGGAAACCTCTGAAAGTAGACCAATATCCTGATGCGGAGTTCCGTGTGATACGTCCGTTACGCCTTAGCTTCTTGGCATTCAGCAGATATTCCCGAAACTTGTTACAGAGGTCGATGTCAATCTCTTCAAAGGTGCATTTGCCATGTACGAAGTTATTGAAATGCAGATAGACAAACTCCCATTTCTGGTCATGCTTACGGAGCTGCTTGCGATAATACTCCAGAAAGTCTGCCTTGAGTTTGTACTTGTCAAAGAAGTCATACCGTTCATTGACTACCGACTCGAACCTGCGGCAACGGATGGCTTCGGCTTTCTCGGTCATTACCTCGTTGAAATTCTGTTCACGTTTGTTCCTCGGATTGGCATAGATATAAATACCAAGCGATTCATGACGGATAACTTTCATTGTCTCTTTGTCTCGATACCCCGGATAATAATCCAGATAGAAAGACATCATCCTGCCTTTTAGCGGACGTGTCCTTAATGTCACGGTCTTGCATTCATGCATAATGTTATATTTTTATGGTTATTATTAATTCGCTGGCAAAACTCTGTAATGTAATCATGCAGATTATCTACAGCAGAGATTAATTTTTGAATAATTAATGGATAGCGACAAATTAGATTATTTGTGAACACCCATAACCCTGTCAAACTCTACTTTTAGGAATCGGACGAACCGTCCGTTCTTCTCGCGATTGATCTGATGGAATTGCAGAATACCGTAAACCGAATCACGAGAGAGTTTGAATTTCTCCATCGCCTCCTTGACGGTGTAGTATTCCGCCTTGCTCTCCTGTTCGGAACTCTTCGAGAGGTCGAAGTGGAGCTTTGAGTAGAATATCTGCCCATGCTCTTTCTTGGAGGGAATGTTGTTCCGATACACTTGCGAACGGATGGCGACACGTGTCATACCGTACTTCTCCTGAATCTCTTCCGGTGTGTACCATTCAGTAAGGTCGGAATCTACCTCGTATTTGGCAAAGGCAGCATCGATATGTTTCTTGCTGTAATAGTTGAACTGGCGGATTCTCACTTTCGGCACTTTATGTTGCCGAGTGTAAGTCCACACCCATTTGGCGTTGACCTTATATTTTTCCGCAATCTCTTCGGCTGTGTAATACTCGGAGATGTTGAAGTCGTTTTTCGCAACCAGTCGTTCGTAAGGTTTGCTTTTGAGCATTAACTCTATGTCTGCACGCCTTACCAAAGCCATTCTTCCGCTAATTCGGGATGCTCTAAGTTTATCCTCTTTGACTAATTTATAAATGTACTGACGACTCACACCCATCAATCGGGCAGCCTGCGAAAAAGTGAAATATTCTTGTTTCTCCAAACTGGAGCGCAACTCCTGCATTTCCTGAATATGGCGCAGTTCCATTTTGCGCTCCTTGATACGATGTTTGTAACCTCGCTTCGAGCATTGAGGGCTACAATAACAGGTCGTTGTTTTCTGTGCAATGAATGGTTTTCCGCACCATTGACAAATTCTCTTTACTTCCATATTTCTATATCATTTTCTTTGTTTTTTAATTTCCCTTTTTGTCTACACATGTAAACCATTGTCAACACACGTCAACTAATGCGTCACTGTGACATTCGGGCTAACCGTGAATTTGTGTCGCGGTAGAAATATGATAGAAAAATATGGATAAAAACCGTTACTTCCAAATACGGATTGGAAAGTGTTAAAATAGAAAAGTCGCTGAAATACAGCGACTTTGTTCTGAATGGTTATAGTTGGTTATGGCAGATTCTAAGCCATCACTTGCCGATGCAGGAAACTCGTTGTATGGCGCACTTGCCTACAACGGGGAGAAGATCAACGAGGCGAAAGGGCGGCTTCTGACAACCAACCGCATCTACAATGACGGTACGGGAACGATGGACATCCACCGGGCTATGGAGGACTTTCTCGCTCTGATGCCCGTGCGGTCGAAGGTGGAGAAACCGGTGGTGCATATCTCGCTCAATCCGCATCCCGACGATATTTTGACGGACACGGAGCTTCAGGATATCGCATGGGAGTATCTGGAGAAGATGGGCTTCGGCAACCAACCGTATCTCGTTTTCAAGCATGAGGACATCGACCGCCACCACCTGCATATCGTGACGGTCAGGGTGGACGAGAACGGCAGGGGCATAGACACCCGGAACAATTTTTACCGAAGCAAGCAGATAACACGAGAACTGGAACGGAAGTACGGGCTGCACGACGCAGAACGCAAGAACCGCCGTCTTGACACGCCGCTGCACAAGGTGGACACCTCTGCGGGCGACGTGAAGAAGCAGATCGGGAACGTACTGAAAGGCATATCGGGCAAATACCGTTTCCAGACGCTCGGAGAGTACCGCGCCCTGCTCGCCCTCTACAATGCAACCGTAGAGGAGTGTCGCGGGGAGGTGCGAGGCCGGGAATACGGCGGATTCGTGTATTCCGCGCTCGACGGCGAGGGGAATAAGGTCGGCACGCCGATCAAAGCCTCCCGCTTCGGGAAACGCTACGGGTACGTGGCGTTCGGGAGGTGGTGCGCCGCAAGCAAGGAGCAGATCAAGGAGCGGAAACTCGGCGACATGACCAAAGCGACGGCGATGGCCGCCCTGCGCCGGACGAAAGACCGCGCGGAGTTCATCGCCCTGCTCCGAGCCAAAGGTGTGGACGTCGTGTTGCGCGAAACCGACACGGGGCGTATATACGGCGCGACGTTCATCGACCACCGCACGGGATGCGTCCTGAACGGCTCGCGCATGGGCAAGGAGCTTTCAGCGAACGCCTTGCAGGAGCACTTCGAGCCGCCGCGTCCGGGCATACCCGTTTCCATATCCCTGCCGCTGCACGACACGCCCGACACCGTAAGGCTGGCTGAAAGCCTGTCCGATGACGGCATTGCCGCCGGAGGCTGGGGGCTGCTCTCGACCGAAGGGGGCGCGGCGGACGCGGAGGAGGAAGCCTTCATGCGCGAAATGCTGCGACGAAAGAAGAAAAAAAGAAAACATCGTAAAATCTAATTATCCTAATCATTATGCAACAAGAAGACGATCTTCGGGCATTGGCGAAAATCATGGATTTTCTGCGTGCCGTAAGTATATTATTGGTAGTAATGAACGTGTATTGGTATTG
>OIPR01000208.1_pt1 | contig 16268 bp, 10 predicted proteins | sample 1607991 | NCBI WGS metagenome assembly OIPR01 (sample SAMN02674699, study PRJEB24791) | human gut metagenome, SKBSTL042 | isolation source: stool | host: Homo sapiens | place: USA | reverse complement strand
CGGGTAAATGTGACTCTATCGCCCGGCAATGCCTTTTTTACGAGCGTGAGGTGTTCCGACAGCGCAACGAGGTGGATAGCTTAAAACGGGTTATTTCCCGGATGGAACAGACGAGCAGCCGGAGTGATGAAACCTACAAGGCGGAGAGCGATGCCGCTGAAAGTATCAAGGAAAAACCTCCCGCTACATGGTATAAATGGCTTTTAGCCGGATTCGTGGGCGGTTTGCTGCTTACCTCTCCACTAAAGAAACTAAAGAATAGAATATTAACCTTTTTAAAATAGAGAACGATGTCAAAAGTATATGTGAATGATGGATACATGATGCTCCTTGATGCCATTTATTTCAATGGTAAAAAGATCGGCAATGTTTCTGAGGACGGTATCGATTGGGGCGGTGATGCCGCTGAATATATCAAGCTCTTTGCCGCACAGGTTCGTAATGCCCCGGTCAAGAAAATAAAGAAAAAGGATGCTACCAATCTGCTAAAGTTTACCCTGATTGAACTTGTTCCTCAGAACTGTAAGGACGTGATGGGCGGAACGGTGGACGGTACAAAATGGGAGGCTCCCTCGGAATCCGTTTCGTTAGAGGGTGCATTGAAAATCCTTTGCGGAACCGGCCAGACTATCGAGGTCAAGCGTATGACGCTGGACGGTGTTGTACGTGGCAAGATTGGCGGTGATGATCCGCTGGGTATCGAGTGTGAAATGGAAATGTTGAACCCGCTGGATGGAGGTTCTCCTTTCAGCTTTGATGACACGGTTCCATTTATTTCCATAACGCCCACCTCTTTGTCATTCGCCAAAGGTGGAGAAAGCAAGACGGTGGATATTGAAGCCTCCGGAGCGTTTTCCGTTGGAAAGGTTCCCGCCGGTTTCAGCCTTGAGATTGTAAACGGCAGGATTACCATCACGGCGGATGCCAATACCGGGGCTGCGAGAAACGGATCGGTAGAGTTTATCCTTGCGGCTGATAATACCAAAAAGGCCACCCTCACGTTGAGTCAGGCGGCTGGTAATGCGTAACCCATGAAAAAGAACGTGGAAATAGAGGCAGCGGAGGCTTTGCTTGATGTAGGGGTTTCCCTGCCTTTTTTGCAGTTTAAGATGCCATTCAGAAAGAAACCGGTATCGATCAGGGTAACCATGAAACGTCCCTGCTTGGGGAGTCAGATCCGGATCGCAAGGCTATACCTGCAGTTGGGTATCACATACGAGGAGATGGAGCAGTTCAACAAGCATGAGGAGATGGCGTTCCTTGCCATTCATGGCAAACGTGTTTCCAAGATGGTATCCCTGACCATCTGCCGTGGGGCGGTTTCCGGTCTATTGTTTTCCGGTATTGTCGCATGGCTCTTGAGATGGTTTGTTCCTGACAAGTACCTGCAGGGTGCTAACCAGCGTTTTGTCACTTTGCTTGGTACAAAGTCTTTTATGCGTATTATCGAATCGGTTCAGATATCCAATCCACTGAAACCGAGAGAGAGCCAAAAAAGAAAGGGGAGTTAAGAACGAAATATGTCGGATCCCATAGCCCCTTTGGTATAGTGTGGCAGATAGCTGCGGCCACCGGCTGGAGTGTAAAATACATTCTTTGGGGTGTCAATTACCAAACGCTCCGGATGATGCTCGCCGATGCGCCACATTATGAGAAAGAGAATGATAACAACCGAACCGGAAGCAAAGGCGGTAAAGGGAAACCTAAAAGCCTTTCCGGATTTTTCCAATCACGATTGAAAGAACAATGAAACCCGTTGAGATAGAATTCATAATGAGAGACAAGCTCTCTCCCGGCATCGACAAGGCGGGCAAGTCCGCCGAAACGCTGGGAGACAAGGCCGAGCAGGTGTCTAAAAGCATCACAGACCGTATTGCCGCCCAAAAAGAGCAGATCAAGTATGTTGAATCCTGTCTCAAGGATTTAAAGAAGCAATACGACAACCTTGCACCCGGAAAGGCGCAGCTGGAGATGCGTGCGGAGATAGATGCCTGTACCAAAGCCCTGCAGGAAGACAAGAACATACTCTCCTCCCTTGAAGCGGAGCATGACAAGGCAGCCGTTTCCACCAAACGTCTTTCGATGCAGCTCCGGGAGATGCAGGATGCGATGGCTCGCCTGCGTTTGGAGGGCAAACAGAACACCAAAGAGTATGCGGAGATGGCCGATAAAGCCGCTGTATTAGCCGATACCATCGGTGATCTGCGTACCCAAACGAATATTCTCGCCAATGATGATGCAGCCTTGCAGGGAGTGATGAGCGGTGTGAACGGCTTGTCCGGTCTGTTCACGACCGCCACCGGTGTCATGGGGATTTTTGCCTCGGAAAACGAGGATCTGATAAAGATACAAACCCGTGTGCAGAGCGTCATGGCCGTCACTATGGGGCTGCAGCAAGTCATGAATACCCTGAACAAGGATTCCGCTTTCCGGCTGGTCACCGTTGTCAAGATGAAAAAGCTGCTGACGGCGGCCAATACAAAGTTGGCTGTGTCATTGGGCATCTCCAATGCGGCTGCCACCGCTTTGATGGCCACCCTTACGCTGGGGCTTTCCGCCGTTATAACGGGGCTTATCGTGCTTTGGGATAAATACAGCGATGCTCAGGAGGCAGCGGCGGAAAAGGCCAAAGAACGGGTTAAAATAGAAAGTGACGGGCGTTCCCAAATGATCAAAACCCGCTTTGAGATAGAGAATACCACGAAAAGCCTGAAAGACTTTACCGGTAGCAAGGAGCAGGAAAAGGCCAAAGTTGAGGAGTTGAACCGGAAATACGGCGAGAGCTTCGGATATTACAATACCGTTGCCGAGTGGTACGATGTGCTGATCCAAAAGAGTGATGACTATATCCAAATGCTTTTCCTGCAAGCGAAAGCCCAAAGTCTTGTTAACAAGGCCGTGGAAGCGGACGAAACGGTGAACGAGGTAAAAGCCACTCCTGAATCCGATGTCGAGGGTTCGATGGGCTGGTTCTCTAAAATGGGGCTTTATATGGCTCAAAGCGAGTCTTACGGTCAGATTGACGCTCAGGCGTTGATAGAGAAACATAATAAGGAGGCCAAGGATGCAGCCGTAAAAGCCGCCGAGGAGCAGCGGGACGCTTATTTGGAGGAAGCAAAGAAGCTGCAGGAGGAATATGCCGAGCTGGGAAAGAAATCCGGTATCGGCGGGTTCGTGGCTCCTGAGAACAACAAGGATAAAGCGAAACCGGCCAACAACCTTGCCGAGTTAGAACTGAAAGCCCGTCAAAAGATAGAGGATCAGCGTATCGCCATCCTGAAAGAGGGATATGACAAGGAGCGTGAGGAGGCATCGTTGAACTTTGAGCGGGAGAAAGAGCGTATCAACCGTGAGGAGCAACAGCGCATTGAACTTTATAACAAGCTGAAAGCCGCCGGGGAAAAAGTTACTCCTGAGCAGCTTGCCAATATCTCGGCACAGGCCGCAACCCAGCGTATACAGGCTGCACAGATATATGATGCCACCGTTGCAGAGATTGACGGTAAGGAGAAAAAGGATAACGAGGAGAAAAAGAAGAAACAGCAGGAAACCCTGCAGGAACTTCTGACTAAATATCGTGACTATGAGGCACAGCGTGCGGCTATAAAGAAACAAGGTGATAATGATATCGCTAAATTGGAGGCGGAGCGGACTGAGGCAAACTCGGCGGAGATTGACCGGGCGATAGCCGTCGCAAGAGAAAAGGTAAAACAAGGCATCCAATCAGTGAATGATGCGGAGGCTGACAGTATCTCAAAGGACAATGATTTCTTTAAAAAGCTCTTTGGGGATTATTCTTCCATGTCTTTCGACTCACTGCAGAAACTTATCTCACAGGCGAAGCAGTTGCGTGCATATTTATCCGGCAAGGGAGATGCGAAAGGTATCACGTTCATCTCTCCGGATCAACTGAAAAACATAGAGAAAAGTCCGGCAGAACTTGAAAAGCTGAAAAAAGCCCTTGATAAACTGCTCGATACCGGCAAGGGAGGCAATAATAAGTGGGAGAACATCTTCAAGACATTTGAGAAAGGCTTTGCCGAACTCAAAGGTGCGAAAGGAGCCAAAGAGGTGTCCGGCGCAATCGGTACGATCAGCGGGGCAGCGTCCGAGGCGGCTGGTGAACTTGCCAATATGTTTGACCAGATGGGTGACAACGAGGTTGCCGATGCCCTGAACGGTATGCAGCAAGTGATGGGGGCGGTTTCCAATATCGGACAAGGTTTCGCCAAGGGTGGCTTGATCGGTGGCATCGGTGCGGCTATCGGTGAGGCCGCAAATTTCCTGACCTCGGCCTTTGCTGCGGAAGCCCGCCACAAGGAGGCTCTAAAAGAGATTGAAAAGGCAAAGCTCGATTTCCAGCGGCAATACAACCTCTTACTGCTGGAGCAGAACCTTTTGCTCGAAAAGGCGGAGAACATATTCGGGGAGCGTCAGGTAGCAAAGGCCGCTAATGCGATAGAGGTCTATCGTGATGCCCTCTCGCAATTCAAGGAAGAACTGGCCGGTGACGCTCCCACCATGAACTGGATAGAGCGCATGACGGGTGATTTTGCCGGAACCTACCGCAAACGGCTGGAGAACTATCAGAAAGGTTTTGGCGGGTTGAACGATGCGCAGATCGTTACGGGACATAAAAAAACGGGATTGTTCGGCTGGGGAAAAGGAAAGGATGTTTATAGCGGGATCCTTGATGTTTACCCTGAACTGATAAAGGCCAACGGCGAGCTGGATACGGAGATGCTCCAAGTCATTCTCGATACCCGTAAGATGAGCGATGAAACCCGGAACTATCTTGAGAACCTGATCGACCTGAAAGATGCGATGGACGAGGCGGAACAGGCTTTGGAGGATTATCTGCAGGAAACGTTCGGGAGCCTCGGTCAGGGAATGCTCGACTCCATCACTTCCGCCATCAAGGGAAGCGGCACGGCATTGGAGAATTTTGCGGATCAGGCCGCTTCCGTGCTGGAGAACCTCGGAGAGCAGATCGCATATTCCCTGTTCTTTGCCGATAAGTTCGATGACCTGCAGAAAAAGTTAAAGGCGGTATATGGAAGCGGTAAAAGTGAGGAACAGATTGCGGGTGATGCCATGCACCTGATTGATAGCTTTTATGACAATATCGGGAATAACGTTGATGCGGCTCAATCGTGGATGGAAGCGTGGAAAGACAAGGCCGCCGCTATGGGGTATGATCTTTGGAAAAACGATGAGGAAAAGACTACCACCCAAAGCGGGCGTGCCGGTGCTTTCCAAACCCTCACACAGGATCAGGGTACAAAGCTGGAGGGATTGATGACCTCCCTGCAGATGCACGATGCCTCCATCGATGAGAACGTGGAGAATATATCAGAGGGCATAGGCGGAGCATTGGAAACGATCGATAAGATAAAGACGAACACCGATGCCTTGCCAAAGATATACGATGAGATAAGGGATATCAAACAAAACGGTTTAAAGATGAAATGACAATGGATATTTTAAAAGGCTTGTTACTGATAAACGGGGTTGATGTCTTTGTGGATTATGGGGCATTCCTCGCAGAGGAGAAAGCGGGTGATACCAAGAATTACTCCGCTCTGCTGAAACCGCCATCGGCAAAGCCGCACACGGCTGTGTCATTCCGGGAAAAAGACGGGGAGAAACTGCCTGATGCGCTTTTACCCGCATGGGAGGCTCGTGATGTCACCCTGCAATTTGCGATCATAGCGGCAGACCGGGCGCAATTCCTGTCCCGTTATTCGTCATTCCTGAAATTTCTCAAGGCCGGTAATAAGGGATGGTTGACCATCAACCCTCCGGAGCTTGGCAGGAGTTACCGGATGTACTACAAGGATTGCACGGATTACACCCAGCTGACCGATTTCGGGGGTGAGGTCATCGCAAAATTCAGCGTGAAATTTCGGGAACCGGTTCCCTCGTTATAGTATTCAAACATTATTCAAACAGCGTTCAAAATGGAGCTTAAAATATACAACCAGCAAGGGGTGTTCAAGACTGCGGTATCGCCGTCAGACTCCGACCGCCACGTAAAGGAAGTGATGAATGACAATATCCTGAATTTGTCGTTTACCCTTTACGAGTACGTGGAACTGGGCGTGAATGATTACGTGGATTTTGAGGGTGAACGCTTCACGCTGCTGGAGGATTACAAGCCGGAGCAGAAATCCACCGTTGAGTATGCCTACAGCTGCAAGTTCTACGGTATAGAGAGTGAGCTTAAAAAGGCCAAAGTCCTCAAGATGGTGGACGGTGACGATGAGCTTTCCTTTTCCTATGATGCCACGGCTGCCGAACACCTGCAGCTGATATGTGACAATATAAACCGTATCAAGGGGACGAAAAATTGGGTTATCGGCGAGGTGGTGTCCTCCGCTAATGTAAACATAGAGTATGATAAGATATTTTGTTTCGATGCCCTTTCGGAAATAGCCAAGAATTTCAATACCGAATGGTGGATCGAGGGAACCACTATCAATCTGAGCCGTTGTGAACACGGCACTCCCGTATCTTTGGGGTACGGAAAGGGGCTGCTCAGGCTTTCCCGTGTGGAGAATGATACGGTTCCTTTCTTTACCCGGTTGTATCCTCTTGGCAGTACCCGTAATATCGTGGCCTCTGATTACGGTCACCGCCGCCTGCAGCTTCCGGGTGGTGTCCGTTACGTGGAAAGGAATATCCATCTTGGAATCGTGGAGCAGGCGGAGGAGGAGGCCTTTGCGTACATATTCCCGAAACGAATCGGTACTGTTACCGGTGTCAGGACGGAAGAGGCCACAGGTGAGGACGGCAATGCGTTCACTATATATTATTTTACTGATGAGGGGTTGAATTTCGATCCGAACACGTATGAGATCGAGGGGCTTGTCAAACAGGTGTCGTTTCAAGGCGGGGAGTTGAACGGGCGTGATTTTGAGGTGAATTTCAACTCCGAGACAAAGGAGTTCGAGATTATCACGCAATTCCCGTATGAGAACCAGCAGCTACCGGGCGGCCTGCTGATCCCGAAGCCGGGTGACGAGTATATCCTTTGGAACATACGGATGCCTAAAGAGTATTATCCGCTGGCGGAAAAAGAATTCGAGGAGGCCGTTCAGAAGCATATCGAGTCGATAAGCATTGATACGTCAGTCTATAAGGCTCCAACCGATTACATCTATTTGGATGAGAACCATATCGATTTGAAATTGGGGCGGCGTGTCCTTTTGGAGAATGAGATTTATTTCCCCACCGGCACTCACGAGAGCCGTGTGACCAAGATCTCCCGCCGTGTGAATAATACCACCGATATGGATATTGAATGCACGTATGCGGTTGATTACGGGCGTATCAATCAGATCGAGAGTAATATCGTGGATATTCAGGCAGCCTATAAGGAACAGCTGAATAAGGACGTGCTGACCGTATTGAAAAGCTGGGACAGTATTGATCCCACCGAGTATAACGTCCTTTCCGCCGTCCGGACAATACGCACGATCGCAAATTCCTTGAGCAAGCTGGAAAAAGAAACGGCAGACAAATACCTCAGAAAGGACATACCCGACACGGCGAAAGAGCTTGAAACCTTTTTGAAGGGGATAAAGGTTATCGGCGAGGCTCTTGTTGAAAGCCTTACGGTAGAGAAAGACTCCACTTTCAAAGGTCTGCTTTCCTCCGAGGTCTTTACTTCGGGTTTCCCCGGCGGAACCGGATGGGCATTGTTTTGGAAAGAGGTGCTTAATGCCGCAGGAGTAAAGGAAAAGAAAGCCGTCATGGAGCTGGACGAGATGACCGTCCGTGGGGTTATGCGAGTGTATGAATTTGTCATCTCACAACTGATGGGTGAGAACGGAACCCGTCTGACAACTGACATGATGCGTGTCGATCACATCGATGCGGGCACAAAGACAATCTATCTCGATACGGAGAAAGGAGTCCTTTACAACCCTTTCCGTCCGGGTGATATCCTGATGGTTCAGCGTTTTTCCGTGGATGGTATCATCAAGCAGTACGAACTGCAGGTGGTCACTGCCAAAGTCGGTGATACCTCCAAAGGAGAGGAACGGCTCGATAGCATCACCTATAAGAATTTTGTAGGCGATGAGGGTAGTGTTGTTTTTCGTGACGTGCTTACCCGTGTGGACTCCGCCACCAATTCAGACCGCAAAGGGGTTATCAAACAAACCAGCGTTGAGGAGGGCAGTCCGTATCTTGATGTCCTGTACGGGATGAAAACGGATCCTGACAACGCCGTGCGTCTCCGGCTTGGACGTCTGGCCGGTATTATTACCTATTGGTGGGGGCAGCTGCAGGGATATGGTCTGTATTCCAACAACGCCTATCTGCTGGGTGATTTCCGTCTGCGTACCGGTGAGGATGTCCGGACGAAATTCGAGATAATGGAGGGTATGCTGCAAAGTGCCATGCAGAGCGTTGTGGGCACGATGACCGAGGAGGATAACTTTTTGAAAAACGCCAGCTTTCAGGATGACATGGCTTATTGGGAGCGTGAGAGTGATATGGCTTTATTTGATATCGGAGGGCAGCTGCTTGATTTAGGCGTGAATTTCTATTCCGAGAAAAACAAGGTGGCCGATATTGACTCTTTCGATGGCCGTTTCATGCTCCGGATCAAACGGAGTCACATTCGCCAGCTGAATGCGGATATCACCAAGCCGGAAGATGGCAGCGTCATATTTCTAACCTTGAAATATCATTGCGCCGAGGAGGGGAGCCTGACTGCCGGTTTCAGTGGATCCGCTCCCTATGTGGAGCAGGTTATTCCGGCTGGTGAGGGCTTTGATATACTGGAGATATCAGGAGTATGGAACGGAACCGGTGATTTTCTCCTGAAATTTACCGGTGACTTGTATATCGAGCAGCTAACCCTGACCAATCATCCGTTAGAGGATTATAAAAAAGAGGTCAGTACCAAGTTCGAGCAGACCGCCGAGCATATTCTTGCCGTGGCCGAGGAGGTGAATAAGATAGACCATACCATCAAGACCGCCGGTTGGATCACCACGGCAGACGGTAACAAGCTGTGGGCTACCATTACCGAGGTGGACAGTCTTGGCAATCGTGTCACCACGCACGAGAGCAGCTTTCACGTGACGGCGCAGCAGATCAATGCTATCGTGAGCCGTATCGATAAGGCGGAGGATGATTTGGGAATCATAGACCATACCATCAAGACCGCCGGTTGGATCACCACGGCAGACGGCAACAAGCTATGGGCTACCATTGACCGGGTGGATGTCCTTGGCAATCGTGTCACCACGCACGAGAGCAGCTTTCACGTGACGGCACAACAAATCAATGCCATTGTTAGCCGGGTGGATACGATAGACGGAACCATCAGCAAGGCTGGGTGGATTACTACTGCAGACGGCAATAAGTTATGGGCGAGCAAGACGCTTGAGGATGGTGGTGCCATTGTTTCCTATATCAACCAAGCGGCGGACTCCGTGACAATAAACGCCAAGCATATCAAGCTGGAGGGGCTTGTAACTGCGAATGGCAACGTACAATTCACCACGGATGGAAAGATAATCGCCAAGAACGGCGAGTTCAGCGGAACGGTTGTCGGTGTGTCGGGTTCCTTCAAATCCTTAAACTGCGTGAATAATGACGGGGATATTGTCGGAGGCATCTCCTTTGGCAGTGATGGAAAGATGTGGTTTAACGGTGACCTGTATCATCAGGGCTATGACTATGACAAAAAGCGTTCTTTCCGTTTCTATACCTCCGATGTTTGGTGTCGTGGTAATTTCGGGGCAAGGCAACGCAATACGCTGGTGGTATATGGCAGCTATGGTTACTATTACGTGAATGGTTTGGAGACGGAAACCGGTAAGGTATATGTCTCTTTGTCTTCTGCCACGTCATCCAATAACGAGACCTATTATACTATCCCGTTGTATGGCTCCTCCGGAGATGCTGCTGGTTTTCCGGTTGATTTGGTGATTATAAAAGTTTCAGGAACGTACCGGTATTTGTTGAGCGGGATGAAAAGTCAACGGGTAACGGTGATGAATGCCAATAACCAAAATAGTGAGGTGTATATCTATTCGAACGGTAATAAGGTAAAATGGCCGGGCGGTACTATCGCCGATTGTAGGAATATAGAGGATTTTATGAGTCCTGTGCCAGCGTCTAATTTATTGGGTAGAGGCTGGATAGTAGGTTCAATGAATGATAATGATTGGTAACGATAAAAAGGAGGTATTTATGAAAGTGAATTTGAATGTTCCCTTTATGAATTATAAGGGGTTGGTGATCACGAAAAAAGTAGAGGGTACGGATGTGGAACAGGAGCAGTTGATGAAAGATGTCATTGCTCCGATCCTATTCAGTGGGGAGTGGAGAGATGAGAGGGTGAATGCTTTGAGCGGTGACGAGAAAATCCGTGCTTACAGCTTGAGCCTTAAAATCTATCAATCCACCGGAAATATTGAAATCTCGGCGGAGGAGGCTCTAATGATAAAAGAGGCCGCATTGGTTTTGAATCCCGGCGGTTACGCACAAATTGTCAAATTGATAGACGGATAAGTTATGGTACTGACAGAAGCACAATTGCAGGAAATCGCCAAACGTGTGCGTGCGATCATCCGAGCCGAATCCAAAGGCGTGGGTGATCTACCGGTGGCCACCTCGTTGGACGGGCTTCTCTCGCTTCCGGCCTTGCGCTTTAACGGTGGCGTGCCGGAAGTAGTAGAGGCTCCTATCTCCAAATTGCAGGACGTGGCATTGGATGCGGTCAGCGGGGCAACGAAAGCCGCCAATGAAGCCGCAGCAAAAGCCAACACGTCTGCAGGTAATGCGGATAAGGCAACCACAGCGGCCAATAATGCTGCCAAAAGTGCCAATGATGCCGCCGGTACTGCCGGAGCAGCTACCGAAGCGGCAAAGAAAGCCACGGATGCGGCCAACGGAGCCGCCTCCAATGCCACGAATGCCGCCACGAAAGCGTCCTCCGCAGCTGATACGGCGAATAAGGAGGCCAGCTCCGTGAATGCGGCCAAATCAGAAGCCCTTGCCGCTGCCGCCCGTGCGAGTAGTACGGCCACCACTGCGGAGGCCGAGATCGAGAAGATGAAGCAGTTGCAGGAGTCCATATCGGGAGCCGCTTCATTGGCTCCCACGAGGATGGAACTGACCTACACGAAACGCATCACCCAGCGTAATCCTTACGTTCAGCGTATCGTTGCCAAGATGTTCCCCTCGTACTCCCTGCAGAATGTTTTGTTCTTGGGTGATGACGTGGCCGTGAGCGTGGATCCCGCCGGTGTTGTAACCCCGTTGAAAATCGGAACGAGCCGGATTCACGTGATCCCGACACAGGCCACCCACTTGTACAAGACCATAAACGTGACGGTTCAGGCTCCGTCCGTCCGCCTTACCGGAGGCGGTAAAATCCGGATTGACAGTAAAGGCAGAATACGTTTAACTTAAAAACTTGATAAATATGACAAGCGATCAGGAAACCCGTGTGTTAGCGATGCTTGCGGCTTTCGAGGCCGGAAAGAAAATCAGTGACCTTGATACCGCCTCCGGCAGCGTGAGCGATATGCGCATCGAGGTGCTGGACACGGACGGAGAGTCCAAAGTTATGAATTTGTCCGAGGCGGTTACCACCGCCGCAAACGCCGTTTGTGGACGTTATTGGAATGAATCGAATTCCACGTACCGGGCTGCCGGTTATCACGGCAGCCTCGATATGCTCCGCAAGCTGCCAGAGCTGTTGGGACTTGGTTGTTACCTCGTTCAGGATGACCGTACCCGGCGCAAGCTGGATCCCACGAACCACTACCGTTTCGAGGACGGTACACCGGCGAAGCTGGACGGCACGATGGGACAGTATATGTGGTGTTGGAATATTGGTTTTTATTTTGCCGAGTGGAAAGTGGGTAATTTGAAATATTATGCCGTTTCCCTTTCTCCCATCAAAGGCAAACAGTGCGTGTATATTCCCGCCGGTGGCCTTTCCGCCCTCGGTGGTGGCGTGATGGACAGGACGAACAATATCCTTTGTTCGGTTGTGAGTGATGCCGCCCAATATCGTGGTGGAAACAATGATGCAAGCCGGGACGGGACTTACCGCACGCAGTTGGGGATGGTTGCAACCAATATGCAGTACCGTAATTTTTCAACTTATGCCCGCAAGCGTGGCGAGGGTTGGGATGCCAACTGGTACGTGGCTCAGGCGGTGGTTGAAATTCTTTTCATGATCATATTCGGAACCCGCAATATGCAGGAGGCCGTGATTGCTGAAAAGGACAGCAACGGTTTGTATCAGGGTGGCCTCGGATCCGGAACCACCAATATGCCGAATTGGGATCAGTGGGGTTATTACCCGATTGTTCCGACCTCTGCCGGTATCGAGCTGGGTGACGGCTGCGGTGAAACCACGTTTAACGTGCTAAAGGAGGACGGCTCGTTGCATTATGCAGCAAAGGTTCCGGTGTTCTTCGGCCTGAAACATCCTTTCGGTCATATTTGGAAGATTGTCCGGGGGCTTATCGATAACGTGGGTGATGAGAAATCTGAGGTCTATGTTGCCCCGTCCCTTTATGCCGGTTATGATGACAATTCGACTTCCGGCCTTATCAAGGTTTGCGAGGTTCCGAGAACCAGCGGTTATATCAAACAGAAAAGTTACTACTTGCTTTGCGCCATGCCGACCGAAATCGGAGCGACCGCCTCGACTTATTTCTGTGACTATTTTTGGGAGAATTCAGCATCATCCAAAGGGCTTCGTGTCCGCCTCTCCGGTGCTGACGCTGACGATGGCTCGGGTGCGGGGGCGTTTGCTACGCATACGAGCCATGCGGCCTCGCGTTCGACTGCGCGTGTGTCCGCTCCCCTCTGCTTCTTTGATGCGGATCCGGTCATGTCGGCTTAAAACGAAAACGAAAACGAAAAAACGGAAACGAGAAGCGATAAAAGAGCGTTCTTTGAAATTTTGTATTGAGAGTTTTGTAAAAGCGGTTCGGCTGCTTTCAAAACTCGCCGTAAGGCGAGTCGATTTTTGTGATTTTTTTGCCGGTTTTGGGTAAATGTATTTAAAAGGCTTATCTTTGCATCGTTAAACCAAGTTTAACAGGTTGTTTTACCCTTAGTGTGACGCAGGCTTCGTGTCCGCCTCTCCGGTGCTAACGCTAACAATGGCACGAATGCAGGGGCGTTTGCTACGAATACGAACAATGCAGCCTCGAATTCGAATGCGAATGTGTCCGCTCCCCTATACTTTGCAGTTAGGAAACGGTTAGATGGGGTGAAAGACCTTGCCACTTGGCAAAAGATGACGAACGCTCAAAAGGACGCTGGTAGGCCGGTAACGGTTCGAACGCTTCCGAGTAAGGCAAAGCAGACACTCAGACACTCAGAACCGCAGAAACAGACCATGAAAAGGTATGGAAATTTGTTTGAACGAGTTGTCGAATATGGCAATCTCGAACAGGCGTTTCACAACGCCGCCCGTCACAAAACTCGCCGAAGCGAAGTAATAGAGTACGGCTCCCATTTGGAGGCGAACCTATTACAGCTCCAGCGTGAACTTATCACCGGTACTTACCGCACCTCCGAGTACAAGACTTTTATCATTTACGAGCCTAAAGAGCGGAAGATATTCAAACTGCCATTCCGTGATCGTGTCGTTCATTGGGCTATCATGCAGGTGATTGAACCGATATGGCTCTCCAATTTCACCTGTGATACCTATTCCTGTATCCGTGGACGTGGTATTCACCCTCTTTTATACAAGCTCCGCCGTGATTTGAAAGCGGATCCGGAGGGAACCCGGTACTGCCTGAAAATCGATGTGCGCAAATTTTATCCGAGTATAGACCACGAGATCATGAAACGGGTGATCCGCCGGAAGCTGAAAGATGCCCGGTTGCTCGCCTTGCTTGACGGCATCGTGGACTCGGCAGAGAACGGAGTGCCTATTGGAAATTATTTATCCCAATTCTTTGCTAACCTTTATTTATCCGAACTGGATCATATCATGAAAGAAGAAATGGGCATCCGGTACTATTACCGCTTTGCCGATGATATTGTCCTACTGGATGGAAACAAGGAGAAACTCCACGGAACCCTCGTGTTTATCAACCACTACTTGAATAATGAACGTGCTTTGAGTATAAAGCCGAATTATCAGGTCTTCCCGGTAGAGAGCAGGGGTGTCAATTACGTGGGATACGTGACGTTCCATGATTATTGCCTCGCCCGCAAGCAGAACAAGAAAAACCTCTGCCGGGAGGTGGCCAAACTACGAAAACGTGGAATGAGCGATGAGGAGATCCGGATAAAGGCATCCAGCCGGTTGGGGTTCATGCAGCATTGCAATAGTATTTATTTATTAAAAACTCTCAATATGAAAACATTCAGTGAAGTAACGAACAGCAGTGGTAATCTCACGGGAGATAAGTACCACATTGATGACATTTTGAACAGGGAAATCCACCTGAAAGGCTTCGAGATAAAAGCCTCCAAGTACAAGGGTGAATGCCTGATCATCCAGTATGACATCTACGAGCAGGTAAAGGACAAGACCGGAGCTTTGCTCACTGATGATGACGGTTCTCCAAAAATGGATTGGGTGGAACATATCACTTTTACCGGTTCGGAGGCTCTTATCAAACAGTTGAAAGATGTGGTGTTGGATGAACCCTGTTCGGCAAAGATTATTAAACAACCAATCGGTGACCGGGGTAAATGCTTTTATAAGATAACCGATCCCGATTAAAATATCGGTGATTATGTACAAAGGGATTTATGCAGAAAAAAAGACTTTTTCAAAGTTCGATAATGAACATTATTTGTGCTATCTGAACGAGCAGCGTGAGGAGTATTCTCCTGAACCGGATGCCCGTTCGGGTGAGGTGACTGAACCGGTGTCCGCTCCCATATTGGGATATGCCTATACAGGAAGTATGGCGGACGGAGGTACTCTGATTGAAGCGAGGGAGGCTACTTATGACGAATTTGTTTCTGGGTTGATCCGCACGAGGTACTCGGCCAGCCGGGTGGAGGCAATCCAGTCAAACCGTATGATAGCCTTTGTCAATCCGGAGCATGAACGGGCATCCGAATTTATTTCCGAGTGGGATGATTTCCAGTCTTACCGGGAACAATGCAAGGAACAAGCTAATGCGCTTATAAACGGATAAATGCCTGTCGGGGGCAGGCAAGAAAAAGCCCCCGGCCTGTAAGTAGTTATCTCACCCACATACTTACACAAAGATGCGACCAACCGCACAGCCGGGGGCTAAATACCCTCTGCTGCGGTTGGTCGCATTTGTATGTTATGTGAGTGAGATGTCGCAAAGATAGTAACATTTAAAGGAATAACAGCAATGAAAACACCTATTTCTTACTACGGAGGCAAGCAAACCCTCCTTAAACATATTCTGCCTCTGATCCCCAAGCATAAACTTTATACAGAGGCTTTCTGCGGCGGTGCTGCAGTATTGTTTGCCAAGCGTCCGGCTGATGGCGAAGTTATAAACGATATCAGCATGGATATAACGAACTTTTATTGGATGGCTAAAGTCTATTATCGTGACCTGAAACAGGAGATTGAGAAGACTTTGCACAGCCGGGATATGCACGCCCATGCCGGACACATATTGCAGTATCCTCAATTCTTTCAGCCGGTGCAACGTGCATGGGCTGTTTGGGCGTTATGTAAAATGTCCTTTGCCAGCATGATGGATGGTTCGTTCGGTTATGACTTTGGTGGCGGAATGCCGAAGAAACTGCGTAATGCAAAGGATGAGTTTACCGAATGGTTATGCGCCCGGCTTGACAACGTGACCATAGAGAACCGGGATGCGCTGGATGTCATCTCCACTTATGACTCGCCCGATACGTTTCATTTTGTGGATCCACCTTATATCAATAGCGATTGTGGTCATTACGAGGGTACGTTTGATGAGTATTGCATGGAGAAGCTCCTGCAGCTTTTGGAGCAGGTGAAAGGTAAGTTCATGCTGACAATGTTTCCCCTGCCAATGATAGAGGAATACGCAAACAAAAACGGATGGATAATCCACCGGGTAGAAAGAACCATCAGCGCATCAAAGACGAGCCGAAGAAAGCAGGAGGAGTGGATGGTATGCAATTATGAAGAACACCCGCAGCGAACTTTGTTTGATTACAAAGATTGCGGCGTTGTCGATACAACAGATGCCTCCTAAATACTATGTAAAGATAGTCATTCCTAATGAATTGCACAAATATTTGAATGTGCTTTTTGCGTGAAAATGCTATAAATTTAAGAT
>OIPR01000154.1_pt1 | contig 21542 bp, 16 predicted proteins | sample 1607991 | NCBI WGS metagenome assembly OIPR01 (sample SAMN02674699, study PRJEB24791) | human gut metagenome, SKBSTL042 | isolation source: stool | host: Homo sapiens | place: USA | reverse complement strand
TGGAGTTCAGACGTGTGCTCTTCCGATCTCACTGGCAGCAAGGCGTGCCGTCGGATGCTTTGGCAGCAATACTCTGCAAAACAGGCTTCACTTCTTCCCAGGCGCTTACCGAACCGCCCGGCATGATAGAAGCTCCATTCAATGCACCCTCTTCACCGCCGGAAACACCTGCTCCCACAAAACGGAAGCCTCTCGCTTCGGCCAATGCCACACGGCGATTGGTATCTTCATAATTGGAATTGCCGCCGTCTATCAATATATCTCCCGGAGAGAGCAACGGGAAAAGCTGCTCCATCAGTTCGTCTACCGCACTACCGGCACGAACCATCATCATTATCTTGCGCGGAACGGCTACAGACTCCACAAAACGAGCTATATCCGTATATCCTTCAATACTTTTACCCTGTGCGCGTCCGTTTATAAAACGTTCTACCACACCTTCTTCAATCCCCGGAACCGTACGGTTATAAACCGAAACCCGCCAGCCCTTGTCCGCCATATTCAATGCAAGATTCTCGCCCATCACGGCCAGCCCTATCAGTCCAATGTCTGTTTTATTTAAATTCTCCATATACTTGTATAATTTATCTTTGTTATTAAAACAAAAAATAACGTCTGTTTGTTCGTATCAAATTTGAAATTAATTCATTTTTTCATAAAGGATTGACACAGAAAAACGATGTCATATCCGCTTTCCAGCAATCATCCGGACGCAACTCTCGGTATAAAGCAAAAATAATCTCAAAATCATTTACCGCATTGGCTTTGTTGTCTCACAATAAATTACGATTTTTGCAGGACGAAATATGCAACAATCAAAAAAAGTATAATACCAGAAACAATGAAAAAAGCTCTAATCTCCGGAATAACCGGACAGGACGGTTCGTTCCTCGCAGAATTCCTGTTGCAAAAAGGATATGAAGTACACGGCATATTGCGCCGCTCATCTTCGTTCAATACCGGACGCATCGAGCACTTGTATTTCGATGAGTGGGTGCGCGACATGAAGCAGAAGCGAACTATCAACCTGCATTATGGAGATATGACGGACAGCAGTTCGCTGATACGCATTATCCAGCAGGTGCAACCGGACGAGATATACAACCTTGCTGCACAGAGCCACGTAAAGGTCTCGTTCGATGTACCCGAATATACCGCCGAAACAGATGCTATAGGTACGCTGCGCATGCTCGAAGCTGTACGCATTCTCGGTCTGGAAAAGAAAACCAGGATATATCAGGCATCTACCTCGGAACTGTTCGGCAAGGTGCAGGAAGTGCCGCAGAAGGAGACTACCCCTTTCTACCCGCGCAGTCCCTACGGCGTAGCCAAGCAATACGGTTTCTGGATTACAAAGAACTACCGCGAAAGTTACGGAATGTTCGCCGTAAACGGCATTCTCTTCAACCACGAAAGCGAGCGCCGCGGCGAAACCTTCGTTACCCGCAAGATTACGCTGGCTGCCGCCCGCATTGCACAAGGATTCCAGGACAAACTGTATTTGGGCAATCTGGATGCACGCCGCGACTGGGGATATGCCAAAGACTATGTGGAATGTATGTGGCTTATCCTGCAACACGATACGCCGGAAGACTTCGTGATTGCTACCGGAGAGATGCACACCGTACGCGAGTTTGCCACACTTGCCTTTAAGGAAACCGGCATAGAACTGCGCTGGGAAGGCGAAGGCGTGAACGAGAAGGGCATCGACAGCCAAACCGGTAAGGTACTGGTAGAGGTGGATCCCAAATATTTCCGTCCTTCCGAAGTGGAACAGTTGCTGGGAGACCCTACCAAAGCCAAAACGTTACTGGGCTGGAATCCGCAGCAGACAAGCTTTGAGGAGTTGGTACACATCATGGCGGAACATGACATGAAGTTTGTACGGAAACTGCATTTGAGAAGCAAAGAAGACTGAAACAGATAATTTAATTTTTCAGACAGAAGAACAAAAGAACATATATATGAGAAAATAAAAGAGTATAAACCGAATATGTCCTTTTGTTCTTCTGTCTGAAACCAATTCGTTTTATAACAATGTTACACAAGAACGCAAAAATATACATCGCAGGGCATCGCGGACTGGTAGGCTCTGCTATCTGGAAAAACCTGCAAGAGAAAGGCTATACCAATCTCGTGGGCAGAACCCACAAAGAACTCGACCTGCTGGACGGTGTTGCCGTCCGCCGTTTCTTCGATGAGGAACAGCCGGAATACGTATTCCTTGCCGCTGCTTTCGTGGGCGGTATCATGGCAAACAGCATCTACCGTGCCGATTTCATTTACAAGAATCTCCAGATACAGCAGAATGTTATAGGCGAAAGTTTCCGCCACAATGTCAAGAAACTGCTCTTTCTGGGCAGCACCTGTATCTATCCGCGTGATGCCGAACAGCCGATGAAAGAAGACGTACTCCTCACCTCGCCCCTGGAGTACACCAACGAACCGTACGCCATTGCCAAAATTGCCGGATTGAAAATGTGCGAGAGTTTCAACCTGCAATACGGCACGAACTACATTGCCGTCATGCCCACCAACCTCTACGGTCCCAACGACAACTTCGACCTGGAACGCAGCCACGTACTTCCTGCCATGATTCGCAAGATACACCTGGCCCACTGCCTGCAACAAGGCGACTGGGATGCCGTACGCCGTGACATGAACCTGCGTCCGGTAGAAGGAATCAATGGCAGCAACAGCAACGGAGAGATACTGAACATACTTTCCAAATACGGCATCAGCGAAGAAGAAGTCCGGCTTTGGGGTACGGGAACTCCGTTGCGCGAATTCCTCTGGAGCGAGGAAATGGCGGATGCCAGCGTATTCGTCATGGAGCACGTAGACTTCAAAGACACCTGCCAACCCGGAGACAAGGACATCCGCAACTGCCACATCAACATCGGCACAGGTAAGGAAATTACTATCCGCCGGCTTGCCGAACTGATTGTCAACGTTGTGGGTTATCGCGGAAAGCTGACCTTCGACACTTCCAAACCCGATGGGACCATGCGCAAACTCACCGACCCGAGTAAGCTGCACGCATTGGGCTGGCATCATAAAATAGACATCGAAGAAGGTGTAGAGCGGATGTACCGCTGGTACCTGGATAACAATAAATAGGCTCAAAGGGGGAATTTGCATAAAATGCTTTTTCCCCCTAAAAGTTTGTATTCTCTACATAAACCCTTATATTTGCACAATTTTCAACTAAATGTGCAATATATAATGGAACAAAGTTTTATCGCCTATATAGAGAATAGTATAAAGGAAAACTGGGACCTGGATGCCCTGACCGATTATAAGGGAGCCACCCTGCAATACAAGGATGTAGCCCGCAAAATAGAAAAACTGCATATCATTTTTGAAGCGAGCGGCATCAGAAAAGGCGATAAAATCGCCGTCTGCGGACGTAACAGTTCGCATTGGGGAGTCACTTTCCTCGCTACCCTGACGTATGGTGCGGTCATCGTGCCCATTCTTCACGAATTCAAGGCGGACAATGTGCATAACATCGTCAACCACTCCGAGGCCAAGCTTCTTTTTGTCGGCGACCAGGTGTGGGAAAATCTCAACGAAAGCGCCATGCCGTTGCTCGAAGGTATCTTCATGATGACGGACTTCACCTTGCTGGTCTCGCGCAACGAACGGGTTACTTACGCCCGCGATCACCTCAACGAGATATTCGGCAAGAAATTTCCCAAGAACTTCCGTAAGGAACACATCGACTATCACAAAGACCAACCCGAAGAGCTGGCGGTCATTAACTATACTTCCGGTACTACCAGTTACTCGAAAGGCGTAATGCTCCCCTATCGCAGCCTGTGGTCCAACACCCGATTCGCTTTCGAAGTACTGCCGCTGAAAGCCGGCGACAAACTGGTATGCATGCTGCCGATGGCTCATATGTACGGATTGGCATTCGAATTCCTGTATGAGTTCTCCGTAGGTTGCCACATCTACTACCTCACCCGTATGCCAAGTCCGAAGATTATCTTCCAGGCATTCGCCGACATAAAGCCGAACCTCATCGTAGCCGTACCGCTCATTATCGAAAAGATTATCAAGAAGAGCGTATTGCCCAAGCTGGAAACGCCTACCATGAAACTGTTGCTGAAAGTGCCTATCATCAACGACAAGATAAAAGCCACCGTACGCGAGCAAATGGTACAGGCATTCGGCGGCAATTTTGCCACAGTCATTGTCGGCGGTGCGGCATTCAATCAGGAGGTGGAACAGTTCCTGCGCATGATAGACTTCCCCTATACCGTGGGTTACGGTATGACAGAATGCGGTCCTATCATCTGTTACGAAGACTGGACGCGCTTCAAACCCGGTTCCTGCGGAAAAGCCGCTCCGCGCATGGAAGTGAAGATTCTCTCTCCCGATCCGGAGAATATCCCCGGCGAGATTGTCTGCCGCGGTCCCAACGTCATGCTGGGCTACTACAAGAATGAAGAGGCTACCGCCGAAGTTGTGGACAAAGACGGTTGGCTGCACACCGGCGACCTTGCCCTGATGGATGCCGAAGGCAATGTCACCATCAAAGGACGCAGCAAGAATATGCTCCTCGGTCCAAACGGGCAGAACATTTACCCCGAAGAAATAGAAGACAAGCTGAACAACCTGCCGTACGTAGCTGAAAGCATCATCGTACAGCAGAACGAAAAGCTCGTGGGACTGGTATATCCCGACTTTGACGATGCCTTTGCCCACGGCCTCAACAACGACGATATAGAACGTGTCATGGAAGAGAATCGTGTGGCTCTGAATGCAGAACTGCCTGCTTACAGCCAGATTTCCAAAATGAAGATATATCCCGAAGAATTTGAAAAGACACCCAAAAAATCTATCAAACGCTTCCTGTATCAGGAAGCAAAAGGATGATAAAATAGTGATTAGCGGTTAGTGATTAGTAAGCTATGCAGCATATTGCGCTAATTATTTACCGCTATTTTTAATGTTAATCACTAACCGCTAATCACTAATCTCTAACCCTAACCCCTCTTTTCCCGATGAAAAACGAATTGTTATTATCTGCTGCGCTGCTTCCGTTATGTGGAATGGCAGGAGAAGTACACACAAGGCCGTCAAATGAAACGGCTCCTGTTACGGACAAGCGTCCGAACATTATTTTATTCTTGGTGGATGATATGGGTTGGCAGGACACATCCCTGCCTTTCTGGACACAACGCACCCGCTACAACGACACGTACCATACACCCAATATGGAACGTCTGGCAAAGCAGGGCAAGATGTTCACGCAAGCCTATGCCTGTAGCATCAGTTCGCCTACGCGTGTCAGCCTTTTTACGGGTATGAACGCTGCGCGTCACCGGGTGACAAGCTGGACATTACGCAAGAATACCACCCACGAACAGCCGGACTCCGTTATGATATACCCCGAATGGAATGTCAACGGTATCTGTCAGGAACCGGGTGTGGAACGCACCACGCAAGTCACCTCGCTGGCACAAGTGCTCAAGGACAACGGTTACCACACCATCCATTGCGGCAAAGCCCACTTCGGAGCTAATGACACGCCCGGAGCCGATCCGCTGAAAATGGGTTTTGACGTGAACATAGCCGGCCATGCGGCAGGCTCTCCCGCCAGCTACTACGGCATGCAGAACTTCGGAAACAAACCCGGCGGAAAAAGCCCGCTGGCTGCCGTACCCGGACTGGAAAAATATCATGGCAAAGACGTATTCCTCTCCGAAGCCCTTACCATAGAAGCCGAGAAAGCTTTGGACAACGCCCGGACAACGGACAAGCCTTTCTTCCTCTACATGGCCCATTATGCCATCCATACGCCTATCCAGCCCGACATGCGTTTCTACCAAAAATATCTGGACAAAGGACTTCCCCCGATAGAAGCAGCGTATGCCACCCTGATTGAAGGCATGGACAAAAGCCTCGGCGACCTGATGGACTATCTGGACAAAAACAACCTCACCGACAACACTGTACTGCTCTTCATGTCCGATAATGGCGGACTGGCTGCACACACCCGTGCAGGAGAGCTGCACAGGCAGAACTATCCGCTCAACAGCGGAAAAGGTTCCGCCTACGAAGGCGGAGTGCGCGAACCGATGATTGTACGCTGGCCCGGCGTAGTAGCGGCAGAAACCAAATGCGACCATTATCTGATGATAGAAGATTTCTTCCCCACCATTCTCGAAATAGCCGGTGTGGAGCACTACAATACGGTACAGAAACGCGACGGCATCAACTTCCTGCCCCTGCTTACGGGCAAAGGTAAAATGCCCGCCCGTGACATCTACTGGCATTACCCGCACAGTTGGGGCCCTTCCGGTCCGGGTATAGGCGCCACCTGCTCCATCCGTTCCGGAGAATGGAAACTGGTGTACTACTTCGACAGCGGCAAGCACGAATTGTTCAATATCCCTGCCGACATCAGCGAAAAACATGACGTAGCCGCCGAGAACCCCAAACTTGTAAAGAAACTATCAAAAAAGCTGAGCAACTATCTGCGGTCGGTGGATGCGCAGCGTCCTGTATTACGTGCCACCAACCGGCTGGCGCCCTGGCCCGATGAAACATTATAAAGAATTATGAAACGTATATTTCCACTTATCTGTCTGTCCCTGCTATTGGCAGGGACAGGCCATGCCCGGACAGGCAGGCAACAGTCTGCCCATAAAGAAAAAACCGGTATCAACCTTTCCCTTTGGAAGAATCTTTCCACACAGCGTACGGATACGGTCGGAAGCACATTCTTCAATCTCGGTATCTTCTCGGCGATAAACCGTTTGAACGGCTTGGGAGTAAATGTTTTGGGAGCTGTTACGGGCAGAGACATGAACGGAGTTCAAATCTCCGGTATATCCAATATGGTGGGTGGAAGTATGCGGGGCGTACAGGTAGCGGGCATCACCAATATCAACGGCAATAACCTCAGCGGTCTGTCCGTTTCCGGCCTTGTGGGCATCACGGGTAATCACGCACGGGGAATGGTTTTCTCCGGCCTTGCCAATATCACGGGCGATAACAGCAACGGAATGATTGTAGGCGGCTTGCTGAACATTACAGGCGAAAAGACTGCCGGCGTACAGCTTTCAGGACTCGCCAATATATCGGGCGGCAATTTTTCCGGTGTCACCATATCCGGCCTGCTGAATGTGGTGGGCGATGATATGAAAGGGCTCCAGATTTCCGGTCTGGGCAATATTACAGGCGGTACGTCTGCCGGCGTGCAGCTCTCTCCCCTGAATGTAGCCGTCCGTGCCAAAGGCCTTCAGATAGGTTTGGTAAACTACTACAAGGAGAAGCTGGACGGTTTCCAACTGGGACTGGTCAATGCCAACCCGGACACCAAAGTACAGATGATGTTTTTCGGCGGCAACACCACGAAACTGAACCTTGCAGCCCGCTTCAAGAACAAACTGTTCTATACCATCCTCGGCGGCGGTACGCTTTTCCTCGACTTCAGCGATAAGTTCTCCGGTGCGCTTTTCTACCGCGCCGGACTGGAATTGCCCGTCTGCAAGCAACTGTTCATCAGCGGCGATTTGGGATACCAGCACGTAGAAACCTTCAAGAATAAAGACTATGGCTTCCCTGCCCGCCTCTATTCTCTCCAAACCCGTATCAACCTCGAATACCGTCTGACGGCAAAATTAGGAGTATTCGTTACGGGCGGTTACGGTTGGGACAGATACTACAACAGAAATGCCAACTTCGACAAGGGAGCCATTGTAGAAGGCGGTGTGGTATTATTCAAATACTAATCCGTGCCTGAAAAGCCAGGCAATGCAAGCACCGGAACATACAGCCATATCAGAAAATCTCCTTTTCTTTGATAAATCCCGTTCTATATGCCACCAGCAACTTCTTCAAATCCTGAATCTGCGTCACGAGCTGCTTGCCCTTATCGGTATCCTTCACCATCATACGCTGCGAGTTGAATTCTATGACGAAAGTTGTGGACTTGATATCCTGTCCCTCTTCAATCGCTTTCTGACGGCTCTGGAACGGGTCATGCTGCACCAACTGCATGCCGTGCGAGTGATATACCAGCGTATAGCCCGCAATACCCGTTTCGGGCTGATAGGCTTTGGAGAAACCGCCGTCAATCACCAATAACTTTCCATCAGCCTTTATGGGGCGCTCGCCTTTAATCGTCTTCACCGGCACATGTCCGTTGATGATATGCGAATGAGGTCCCGGCTCCACCCCGAACTCCGCCAGGATATTGTCGCAAATATCCGCACGGTTGCGAAGCGTGTAGTAATAACCTTTATTCTCTTTATGCAATGCCTTGTCGGCTATGAAGTAACGCTCGAAAGTAGCCATCTTATCCTTGTCGAAAGAGGGCGCATCCGGGCCGCACCACATATACCACATATAATCCAACGCAAAATTCTTCTCCTCCGAACCATCTTCGTCAAAGTAGGCGGTACGGATAAGCTGGTCGGTCTTTTGCAGCAGTTTATGTCCCCAGTACTCTTTCTTGCCGATACGTACATGTTTGAAACTTCCGTCCTCATTCAGGGGCACGGATGCGTGATAAAGCAGGTTGCTGTTGCACACCAGATACATGCCGCCGTACGTAAAGAGGCAACGCATATGCTTCTTCAGTTTCTCGCTGTTCATGAACGAAGCATGAATCTTTTCAACCAGCTCCCTTTCTTCATCCGTCAGGCGATACGGGTCGGTAGGGTCAATAGTCGGGAAATTGGCATCGCGCAGTTCGTATTCTTTGCCTTCGTACACAAATACGCCCCGTTCAAAGTCAATCTTGTGCAGCAGTTTCCGGTTGTCCATATCAAACTCCGGACGCCGGTTTATAATCTCCGCTTCCAGTTTGAACTGAATTATCGTAATCGCCTTGTGCATCTGCGTAATCAGCCGCAGTGTCTTTTCGTTGTAATTGGCATCGGCAAAGTTCATCTTCGGAGCAAAGATAGTGCAAGGATCATCCGCATAGGTATCCATTGCGAAGGTAGCCAGCGGCAGCAGGTTGATGCCGTAGCCGTCTTCCAGTGTTGCCAGGTTGGCATAGCGCATGGACATACGGATAACGTTCGCTATGCAGGCGTCATTGCCCGATGCGGCACCCATCCACAGTATGTCATGGTTGCCCCACTGAATGTCGAAATTATGGTAGTCGCAAAGCGTATCCATGATGATATGTGCGCCCGGACCGCGGTCGTAAATATCTCCCACTATGTGCAGCGAGTCGATTGTAAGCCGTTGGATAAGCTTGCACATGGCAATGATAAAGTCATCCGCACGCTTGGTCGAGATAATCGTACTGATAATGACGTTGATATACGCATGCTTGTTAGGCTCTACGCTGGACTCGTGCAGCAACTCCTGAATGATATAGGAAAACTCCGCCGGCAAGGCTTTACGCACTTTCGAGCGTGTGTATTTGGAAGATACGTTCTGGCAGACTTTCACTAGTTGGTTCAGGGTGATGAGATACCAGTCGTCCAGGTCCGTTTCCTGTTCCTTTATCAACTGCAACTTCTCTTCCGGATAATAAATCAGCGTACAGATTTCCTTCTTTTCGCTTTCGCGCAGCGTATGCCCGAAGATTTCATTCACCTTCCGCTTTACCGCACCCGAAGCATTCTTCAATACATGCTGAAAAGCCTCATACTCTCCATGAATATCCGTAAGGAAGTGTTCCGTACCTTTAGGCAGATTCAGAATAGCTTCCAGATTGATAATTTCCGTACTGGCATCGGCGATGGTAGGAAAACTGCGCGACAACAGTTGCAAATAGCGTAAGTCGTTTACTATACTTTCCGGAGTAATAGTTCCCATGATACGATTTATGATTTTAGATTTATGATATATATTCAATTATCAGCAATTAAGCTCTTTCTGTTATTTCTCAATTTTCAATTCTCAGCTCTCAATTCAACAGGAACATCAGCAGCACCTGCGCTATGATTACCCGCAGGAACATACACATCGGATACACCGTTGCATAAGCCACCGACGGATTATCGCCCGGAATGGTGTCGTTGGCATAATTCAGCGCCATCGGGTTGGCCATGCTTCCGCACAGCATACCTGCCATGGAGCCGAAGTCCACCTTCATCCATTTAAAGGCAACCACTCCCACTATCAGCACCGGAACAACGGTCAGCACGAACCCTGCGGCAATCCACAGCAGGCCTTCCGGACGGAACACCGTATCGAAGAAATGCGCTCCGGCATCCAGTCCCAGACAAGCCAGGTAGAGCGACAGTCCCAATGCACGGAGCATCAGGTTGGCGCTTCGTGTGGTATAGGTTATCATGTGCATTCTCGGCCCGAACGTACCAATCAGGATACCTACGATAATCGGTCCGCCGGCAAGTCCCAGCTTCACCGGAGCACTGATACCCGGCAGGGAAATGGGAATCGCACCCAAAGCCAGACCCAGGATGATACCGATAAACACCGCTACCAGATTCGGTTCTTTCAGGCTCTTGATGGCATTTCCCAATACTTTTTCCACATTCTGGATGGCGGCAGCCTCACCTACCACTGTCAGACGGTCGCCCAACTGCAAAGTCAGTTCCGCGGTGGCAAGCAACTGCACGCCGCTACGGTACACACGGCTGATGTTGATGCCGTAATGATTGCGCAGGTGCAGCGAACCCAGTTTCTTTCCGTTCAGTTCGGGACGTGTCACCACGATACGCTGCGAGATGAGCTGGCTGTCTATGGCATTCCAGTCTATGTCCTCTTTGTTCCAGTCGGTATGTTCCTGTTCACCGAACAGTACGGTCAGTGCCGGAGCATACTTTTCCGAAGTCACCACCAGCAAGCGGTCTCCTTCCCTGATTATCTTCTCGGAAGTGGGAATGCTTACGTTGCCGTCCCGCCACAGACGGGAGATTACGAACTTCGGATAATTCAAGCCGCCTATCTCCTTGATGCTTTTATCGAAGATGGCCGGATTGTGTACTTGAAACGCCGCAATGTAAGTTTTGTTCGCATCGTCCTTCTCTTTCAACTCCAGATCTTCCTTACGCGCCAATGCCTTGCGTATTATCAGCACGGCAAAAATAACGCCCACTACCCCCAGCGGATATGCCACGGCACATCCCAAAGCCGGCGTACTGGCTTCCAGCCCCATTTGCTTCAATGTCTGCTGTGCCGCACCCAGCGCCGGCGTATTGGTGGTAGCGCCGCAGAGGATGCCCACCATGTCCGGCAACGAAATATTCAGGGTATAACTGCCCAATACGGTCATCAGCGTACCGAGGAGCACTACTCCCAGCGCCAGCATATTCAACTGTACCCCGCCCTTGCGGAAAGAGCTGAAAAAGCCCGGCCCCACCTGCAGTCCCAGTGCATACACAAAAATTATCAGTCCGAAACTTTCCGCATAGTTCAGCATCTGCGGGTCAATGGACAGTCCGAAATGTCCGGCAAGAATACCGGCAAAGAAAACAAACGTCACGCCGAGGGAAATACCGCAAATATGTATTTTCCCCAACCCTAATCCGATAGCGGAAATCAGCGAGAGCACCACCACCGCCTGCAATGCGGAGTGTTCGACAAACAAACTATATAGCCATTCCAAAGTGTTACGGTTTTATCTACATTTAGAAGTGCAAAGATAGGAAGTTCCGCGAAGCCTAAAAAAAGAAATGCAGGAAATTCACACAAAGCTCCTCATTTCCCGCCTTTCACTTGTGCAAAACATCTTTTATCACTACATTCACGGCATGAAATGCCTTATCATACCTATTATATGTATGCTCCTGTCGCTGGCGGGATGCCATGAACGTAAACCGCTCCCCAGCCTTGAGTTCGCGGACAGCCTGCTGACCGATGCCGGCGATAAATCCGGAGCTTTGCGCATCTTCCTGCAAATCGAAGAGCAGCTGCAAAGCCGGCAAGACCCTTACAATAAAGGGCTTCTCTACGAACGCATCGGCAGTATATACTACGGACAGATGAACTACGTCCGCGCCTACCACTACTTCAAGCAGGCCAGAGAAAATTTTCAAGTATCCGACAGTCTTCGTAAGGAAACGGAAGCCACGCTTGATATGGCAGCCTCATCCTACCGCCAGAAAGATTTGGAACGTGCCATCAGGCTGTATTCCGCCGCCCTCGACCTTGCCGACGAACAGGCAGACGAACGTCTTGCCGGAGCAGCCCTCAGCAACCTTGCCTCCCTCTATGTAAAATCGGGCAGAAAACAAATTCCCCAAGACCTGCTGCAACGCATCGAACAGTCAGCACGCAAGGCATCCCGCTACAGCGCACACACCATGGTGGACGTCCAGCTCCTCAAACACCGTACGGACAGCGCGCGCCACTACCTGCAACTGGCAGAGGCGCAAGACAATGACGTGCTCGACCTGGCCGAACTGCAATACACAGCCTACCGGATAGAGGCCCTCTCCGGAAACTTCCGGAAAGCGACCGACCATATACACCGCTATATCTATCTCACGGACTCCCTCACCCGCTCCACCATGCAGGTCTCCGCCGGTATAACGGAGAAAGAGTATTTCCAGGAACAATCCGCCTTTGCCGAATACCGGATGAAGAACCGCATCTTCTGGGAAACCACCGTTACCTGCGGCATATTCATCCTCGCCGGAATAGCCGTTTATATCATCCGCCAGCGCCTGCGCATCCAGCGCGAACGCAACGACCGCTACCTGCTGCTGGCGGAAGAGGCCCGTGCCGAATACCGGGCGCTCACCCGGCAACTGGAAGGACGGCAGAACACGGAAAAACGGCTGAAAAGCCTGGTTGCTTCCCGTTTCGACATCCTCGACAAACTCGGAAAAACCTATTACGAACGCGAGAATACATCATCGCAACAGGCAGCCATGTTTCAGGAAGTAAAACGGATAATCACCGACTTCTCGGAAAACAGTGAAATGCTCCGGGAACTCGAACAAATGGCAGATACCTGCCATGACAACGTCATGCAGAAACTCCGGCAGGACTTTCCGGCAATGAAAGAAAATGACATCCGCCTGCTCTGCTACATCTTCACCGGATTCTCCCCGCAGGTAATCAGCTTGTTCACGAAAGAGAGCGTGGCAAACATATATGCCCGAAAATCCCGGTTGAAGTCGCGCATCAAAACTGCCGGAACACCCCATACCGATCTGTTCTTATCCCTTTTCGGATAGATGTCAGAGCCGTGTTAGAAAAAGGCAAAGCCTCATTTCATAATACACTGTAAAACAGTAGTATAAAAACGTACCTGTTAGACTTACGCATTCAAATCGTAACTCCCGGAAGAGCCGTATTCACTATCTTTGCAACCGGAAAAACGATTAAAAATGTGTAAGAATATGAAGAATAAGATTATTTTTTTAGTATGTGCGGTCTTCCTGACGGTAGCATGCGAAAAGGAACAGCACACAGGAAAAGAAAGCCGTGTAAGCGTAACCGTTTATGACGAAAACGGAAAAGCGATGCCCGGCATTCCCGTAAAGATGTATGACGAAAAAGACTACAAGGCATTCGAGCAAGATAACCTCACGCCTCCCACTGCCGGCGCAACCGCCAATGCGCAGGGTATCGCCCTGTTCACGCTGCCCGGCGAAGTATGGTTCTCCGGACAATCGCAGCGCTTCCTGACATTTGTCGTACAGGAAGGCGGCGGTCCGGACAACTACCGTATATGGTCCGTCGGGAAAACGATAGATGCCGGAAAAGACATACAGCTTGAAATCCGCCTGACTTCCGCCCTCGCCCCCGGAGAAGAGCAGCCGGAAGACAAAGGAACACTCATCGGGCTGTCCATTGCACAGCCGCCTCATAAAATAGCATATACTTTGGGAGAACCACTCAATTTGGACGGACTCCTGCTGACCGGCGTATATAGTAATGGCAAAGAATATCCCGTCACTGTAACTCCGGAACAAGTCAGCGGCTTTTCTTCCGATGCTCCGGCAGACCGGCTGGTACTGACCATCGGCATAGAAGACCGTCAGGCAAGCTTCACCGTCAGCATTGCTCCCATCCGCGTACAGGAAGGCGTACTGACAGAAATATATAAAGGATACAGCGAAATCACCCTTCCCCCACACGTAACAGCCATTGCACCGGAAGCCTTTATGCAGAACAAGCAAATCACCAGAGTCGTGATGAACGAGGGACTGACCTCTATCGGCGAAATGGCCTTCTTCAACTCCGGCATACAGGAAATCGTATTTCCGTCCACCTTGCAGCAGCTTGCGCCGGACCTGTTCTACTACTGCGACCGGCTGAAACGGGTCGACCTCTCGCACACCCAAATCACCCGGATTCCCGAAAGCGCTTTCGCATGCTCCGGAGTAGAAGAAGTATTACTGCCGTCTGCACTCACAGCCATCGGAACACAAGCATTCATGATGACGGAACATCTGAAATCCGCAGTAATCCCCCAAAGCGTCACACATATCGGTATGGAAGCATTCCGGGGAAGCGGCATCACCACTGTACAACTTCCCAACAGCATCTCCACCATAGAGGCACGCGCCTTCTACCTATGCTCCAACCTGACGGAAGTATCCGCATACGGTCCTGCCTCAAGCAACCATCCGGATGCCGTAATCAAAGAGCACTGCCTTGTAGGCTGCCCCAACCTTGCCCGCTTTGAAATTCCTCAAAGCATAAGCATCCTGGGGCAAGGCCTGATAACCGGCAACCAAAAGGTACATACACTGACCATTCCCGCCCGCGTCACCCGCATCGACTTTTCCGCTTTCGACAATACCGGCATAAAAGAGGTCATTGTGGAAGCCCTCACACCGCCTGCCACTTCCGAAGGCGAATGGTACGGATTTCCGGAAACCATAACAAGCATTTCCGTACCCGCACAAGCCGTCGAAGCCTACAAAACGGCCGAAGGCTGGAAAAAATTCGCGGATAAAATCAAGGCACGCTCCTAAGCAAACCCGAGCCCGGCATTAGACTCTCTCTTTAACATTATAAGAGGTCGTGCAAAATGCACTTGATTTTTTTCAGGCACGGAAATACAAATTACACGGAAAACACGGATTTTCTTTATTCTTCTTCCGTGAATTCCGTGAAATCCGTGTAATCCGTGCCCGAAAATATACGCTGCTCTCTTAGAATCTGTATGCAGCTCCTATATTGATAACCCCCTGGTCGAAATCGCTTACCAGCTGGTATCTGAACTCAAAATTCATCGCCCAGTTACGAGGCAGTGCAAATTCCGCTCCCGCTCCCAGATTTACACCGAACCGGCATTCGTTATGATTGCCGTTATCGTCGATATGCACATGGCCTTCGTCCATATCAATATCAAAGTCGTGCATGTCGAACATCCAGTTGGACAATGTCAAACCGAACAACGGATAAAGCTTAACGCTCTTGGCCACCGGAAACAGATAGTGAAAATTCACGTTCAAATCCAGCATGCTTACATTGTCATTCTCGAAGAAATAGTTGAAAGACGGCTCTATACGGATAGGATTGGTAATATTGTACTGATACTTGATACCCAACCCGATACTTTCGATTTCCGTTCCGTAACTCAGGCCAAAACCTATCGCCTGTTTTCCTTTCTGTGCATGGGCACTACCCAACAGCACAAAAAGCAATCCGAATAAAGTTAATACTTTTTTCATACGTTCATTTTTTATTAATTTATTTAAGTTAGAGTGTAATATTCGGCAAAATTAATGTTTTAATTCTATTTAGGAAATAATACGCATTATATATTTCATACGCCACAACCGCCCGGATTTTGATTATCTTTGCATGCTGAATATACACCTATTTTATAATATTATTTTATTTATTGCGAAAAAGAAATGAATTTACTTTTATTGAACACTCCCGCCGCCGGTGGGAAACTCGAACAGGCATTGGAAAAACTGATAGATTTTGGAATGGATGCCGGCAAGGACATATTAATCGCCATTTTAATCTATGTAATCGGACGTTTCATCATCAGGCAGATAAGCGCGTTGGTAGCCAGAATACTCGAAAAGCGGAAGATTGAAACCAGCGTGCAGACCTTCCTGAAGAGCCTGATAAAGATTCTGCTGAATATGATTCTTGCCTTTGCCATCATCGGCAAACTCGGTGTGGAAACCACCAGCTTTGCGGCGCTGCTTGCATCCGCAGGTGTGGCTGTGGGTATGGCGCTTTCCGGAAACCTGTCCAACTTTGCCGGCGGACTGATTATACTGATTTTCAAGCCGTTCAAGGTAGGCGACTACATAGACGGACCGGGAATAAGCGGCACGATAAAGGAAATACAGATTTTCCACACCATACTGTCCACCCTCGACAACCGTATGATTTATGTGCCCAACGGAAGCCTCAGCGGCAATGCCGTCACCAATTACAGCAAGCAGGACAAGCGCCGTGTCGAATGGGTGTTCGGCGTAGAGTACGGCGAGGATGTGAAGCGAGTAAGAGCCGTGCTGCAACGCATCATCAATGCAGACAGCCGCATATTGGACACCCCCGCTCCTCTCATCGTCTTAGGTTCACTGAGCGCAAGCAGCGTCGATATCACGGTACGCGTATGGGTAAAAAGCGCCGACTACTGGAGTGTACTGTACGATATCAACGAAATCGTCTACCAGACATTCAATGAAGAAGGTATCGGATTCCCGTTCCCGCAACTCACCGTACACCAGTCGAAAGAGTAAAAAAACAGAGGATGTTCCCCAAACACTGCGTTCTGCCGCAATCGGGAAACATCCTCTTTAAATATCCTCTTCAAATATCACCGGCCCGGTTCAGGCCAGGCACCGGCTCATTCCTTTCCGCCGGCAACTATCTTCCATGCCCCGGCACTCAGCACCGCACCGATAAACGGGCCTACAATGAAAATCCACAACTGGCTCAAAGCCTCTCCACCCTGAAAGAGCGCAGGGCCTATACTGCGAGCCGGATTAACCGAAGTACCGGTATAACGGATGCAGGCCAAATGTACAAGTACCAAAGAGAGACCTATGGCAAGTCCGGCAAAATTACCGGCGCCCTTCTTGGCATCGGTAGTGCCCAATACCACCAGTACAAACACAAATGTAAACACAATCTCGGCCAGTAGGGCGCCCGTTACGGAAACTCCTTCCTGGCAGGCATTGGCGCCTGTTCCGCTCACACCCGAATTGGAAGTCAGCACCCAAAGAACGGCAGAACCTAAAATAGCTCCTATTACCTGAAACAGCATATACATACCGGCATCCTTTCCGCTCATACGGCCGGAAAGCAGGCAACCGAGCGTTATCGCCGGATTAATGTGGCAGCCCGAAACGCCACCGATAGTATAGGCCATAGCCACCACCGACAATCCGAAAGCAAGCGCCGTACCTATTACCGTGGCCGCCAGATTAGGGTCGGCCGATGTGCACGACAGACTGACTGCCGTGCCGCAGCCCATAAGAACGAGAACCATGGTTCCCAGCATTTCTGCAATGTACTTTTTCATAACATCAATTTATTAGATTAAACTTAAGGCATCCCGATACACCTTATATATAAGGCAGCGTAACCGGATACCAACGGTACAAATATAAAATTTAAGCAGCATTTATTCACGCTTTAACATAAAAAAAGAACTCAATTATTCATTATAGCGGAAAAATCATTCATAAATTCCTTTAATCATTTTTTAACAATACCGGCTTACGGCTTTATCAAATTACAGTTATAACTTTGCATGTGATTAAGGAAAGGAAGCCACTCCTTGCCCAATATTTACAGAACGAATTACAAAATGAAAAGTCAAACCAAGAAAATACTCAAACTGTCCGGTATCATTCAAAAAGGCGGTAGCGGTGGTCAACCCCATGGACTACCTGCGGCAACAGAAAATCAGCATCCACCGCCTGGCGCTGGAACATGCCGATATCTACGCCTATAAAAACAAAGACGGCATTGCCAACTGGGACATCACCGTTCCGGATACGGTACAGTCCACCTCTTCACCTGCCGGAGACGCCATGAACATCAGCGAGCTCGACATCCGGCAAATTTTCATCCAGCACGCCACGGTAACCATGGACGACCGTGACACACGCATTTTCGCCAACCTATGGGACACAAACCTTACCCTGAAAGCCAATATGAAGAAAGGCCATTCCATGCTGGCAGTAGATTTCCGCAACAAGAACCTTCTCTTCTGGCAATACGGGCTGCACACCCCCTCGCTGGAAACCGTACTGCACATGATTCCGGAGAGCATCCTGAAAAAGGCGGAAGTATCGGCAGGAGGAGAAGTAAGTTTCATCGGCACGCTGAAAGGCATGTACGGCAAGCAGAAGATGCCCCTTGCCACGCTGGACATCAGGATAAAAGATGCTTTCGCCAGATACGCCGGGCTGCCTTACGGCATAGACAAGGTAAACGCCGACTTTTCCGCCCGGATAGACCTCATGCGGAACACCCCCTCTTGCCTGAACCTGAAAATCTTCCAGTTCAAAGGCGCCGACACCGACATATTGGCCGATATGAAAGTGGACAACCTGCTCACCGACCCGGACATCACCTTTCATACCCGCTCCACCGTCGACCTGAATACGCTGGCGCAGATTTTCCCTCTTCAGGAAGGCATCGGCATGGATGGAAAGATGAATGCCGACCTGAAACTGCGTTGCCGCCTGTCCACCCTCAAGAAACAGGATTGGGGACGGGTAAAGATGCAAGGCAAAATCAGAACGGACAAACTCGTGCTACGCCATACCCAAAAGAATTTCGAGTTCACAAGCAACGCTACGCTGGACTTTGCCGGCAACGAATGGCTCGGAGGGCGTGTTGAAATCAAGGATATGACGCTCCGCTCACCTGCCCTGAACTCAGCCACGGAAAGCTTTACGGCGGCAATCAGCACCTATCCTTCCCAAGACACGCTGCGCCCTGCCAAGACGGAATGCAAGATAGAGATGAACAAGTTGAGAGTATCCCTGGCGGATTCGCTCGACCTCTTTTGCGGAAAATCATCCGCCCGCCTCAAGCTGCAACCCGGAGAGCACAACCCTGCCAATCCGCAGATAGGGCTTACACTGGAAGTGGACACACTGTTCTGCCGCATGGGCGACACCCGCCTGGGAATGGACAAAGCAGGCATCGGAATAACAGCCGAAAAAGTACGCGATTCGCTGTGGACACCCAAAGGCATCATCGGTTTCCACCGCATGGCGTTCCGCACCCCGGAATGTGCACTTCCCATACAGGTGCAGAAAACTTCCGTCACGGTAAACGACCGCGTCATCACCCTGCGCAATGCCACCATGCGCATCGGCAAATCCGATATCACCGCTACCGGTTCGATTCACGACCTGTACGGCGCCATGCGGCATCACAAGCTCCTGCGCGCCAAACTGGACGTATCGTCCGAACAATTGGACTGCAACCAGCTGATACGGTCAATATCGCTCCCGTCGGATACGCTGGCTGCGGAAAGCGATACGGTCTCCACCGAAGTAAAGCTGTTCGTCATCCCCAAGAACTTGGATTTTGAACTGCAGACCGATTTCAGGAAAGTCTTTTACGAGAAAGTCACATTCAACGATGTCCGCGGAGCTGTGGACATCCGCAACCAGTCCGTCTACCTGAAACAGCTCAGCATGAAAGGCATGGGTTCCGACATGAACACCACCCTCGTCTATCAGGCAAAATCTCCGGAAGAGGGATTTGCCGGTTTCGACTTCCGGCTGCACAACATCAACATCGGGAAGCTGGTAGACTTCGCCCCTTCCCTGGACACGATTGTCCCCACGCTGCGCTCATTTGAAGGAACGGTCGATTTCAATGTGGCTGCCGCCGCTTCCCTGGACTCCGCCCTGAACATCAAAATCCCCACCATGCGGTCGGCCATTCATGTCAAGGGAGACAGCCTTGTCCTGATGGACGGTGAGACTTTCGCCGAAATCTCCAAAAAATTCTTCTTCAAAAACAAGAAGAGAAACATGATAGACAGTATTTCCGTAAACATCGGCATCAAAGACGGAAATGTAACCGTCTATCCGTTCGAAATATCAATGGACCGTTACAGAGCGGCGGTAGGCGGCACACAAGGGCTGGATATGAAGTTCGACTATCACATCTCCATCCTGAAATCCCCCATTCCGTTCAAACTGGGCCTGAATATATCCGGAACTCTGGACGATATGAAATTCAAGCTCGGCAAAGCGCGCTACAAAGATGCGGTCACACCGGCAGAGGTACATAAAGTCGATAGCGCGATAGTCAATATGGGGCAGCAGATTGCCGAGGATTTCAAAAAGATTATGAAAAGGTAAATTTTCAGCGAATCGCTAAAGACAAAGAGGGGATGCAGAAAGAAGCTTGATGATTTTTTTAGGCACGGAATACACGGAAAACGCGGATTATCTTTATTTTTTCCGTGAAATCCGTGTATTCCGTGCCTAAAAAGAAACATTCAGTAAATGTCTCTAAAAAGTAAGATGGCACATGAAGCTGATAGATGAAAATTACATAAGCATAAGGCTGCTGAAAATACAACAATCCTATGCTCACTATTAGCTACCTGTAAAGCACAGGAAAGTAACCCAAGGGAATGGCTGAATGATATCATAGCCAAACTTCCATATTATCTGGAAAAGGACTCCGGGAAAAATGTTCATGAACTTCTTCCTAATGTTTGGAAGTTGGAGAAGTCTAATACGAATACAATTGGAGTTTAAATATTTATGTTGAAGAAACAAGGAGGGTGTGTCAAAACTAACATTCGCTTGCTATTTGTTTCTTTTTAGGCACGGATTACACGGAAAACACAGATTTTCTTTGTTTTTTTCCGTGAAATCCGCGAAATCCGTGCCTAAAAGAAATCATCAAATGTATTTTGACACACTCTCTTTTCTATTTATGAAAAAGACAATGTGTACTTTATCGGATACTTACGATAAAAGAACAGAAGAATGGAAAAGGGAGGTGTTTCGGATAAGAGGGTCTTTGGGGCAAGAAAGGATTCCGGACAAGAAAGGATTTCGGTCAAGAAAGGACTTCAGTCAAGAAAGATGGAAGGTAAGGTGGTGTTGCCGGAAACGACCGGTAACATTACTGAAGATAAAAAAGAATGAAAGATTGCTTCATGTTTTCCCGGGGGCTACTCCGGCAGCGTAGCGTAGAACTTTAGCGTTGCAGAGTAGAACTTTGGCGGCGTAAAGTAGAACTTTAGCAACGTGGAGTAGCCCTTTGGCAACGCAAAGCATCCTTGAGTGGACAGAGGGGGATTCAGGCTATGAAAAGCGGTCTTTTTCGGTTGTAGATGCGGGTGGAATGTGCCGGGCTGCCGGGGGGAGGTCAGTTCTCGCCCGGTTCTCCCAACGCCCCGACAATCAGCCCTACCTGTGCGGGCGTGTATGTCCTCGATTTTGGCGAAAGTCCTGAGGCAAGCAGTTCTTCCCGCAGGTTCGGATAGAGGTCTATCCATTGGTTCAGTTTACGGAAAGCCGCTTGCGGGCACAACTCCGGACAGTAAAGCTGTGCAAGTTCCGTGCGTCCGAATGTGCGTATTTTAAAATTCGTCATAATCCCTGATTCTTTGGTTCTTACAGAGCAAATTTAGATATAAATCACGATTTATATGCCAGTGGGATATGAAAAAATCAAGA